>CAJDUV010000104.1_pt1 | contig 10105 bp, 5 predicted proteins | sample 7391201 | NCBI WGS metagenome assembly CAJDUV01 (sample SAMEA7055680, study PRJEB34461) | soil metagenome | biome: terrestrial ecosystem; feature: Peninsula; material: soil | place: Antarctica | collected 2016 | reverse complement strand
CAATATATTTCACCTGTGAATAATAATCAGCCATACATTTTTCGCAATCATAAAATTTGCTGGTATATTTTCCAAGCATCGTCCACGGAATATCTTTTAAGAAAACAGAATCAGGTATTTCGTGGTTCCATTTGAGGTATTGAAGATAGCCGCCACTCCAGTTCCAGTTATTGCTGAGATAAATAACAGCGGTCATTTTTCTTTTGCCTAATTCATCCAAAAAAGCATCCATGCCTTTTAAAAAATTGGGATCAAAAACTCCTTCTTCCGGTTGTATAGGCGGCCCTACTCTTTGTACTCCATTGATAATTCCCTTGCCTTCCGAACCCGCCAGCACCCTAAGATTGGTAACACCATTTGCTTTCAGAAAATCCAATTCTTTCCGCAGCCTATCTATCCCTTTGCTTTTATCTTTTTTTAAAGGCAGCAAACCTCCGTACCAGTAATTGGCACCAACAAAATAATAGGGCTGGTTGTTAAGAAAGAGTTGCTGATTTTTTACAGTAACAAATGGCTGCTGTGCTTTTGCAAGTTGCAAAAAAATAAGCAGCAGGGACAGTGCAAATAATTTTTTTGTCATACAACCGTTCAGATTAAAATAGTAATGAAACGAACTGTAATTTTAATAACAGTCTTTTTTAAGAAACCAATTTACCATCTTTTAAACATGCTGTGCCATCTATGTCAAAATTTACTTAATAAAAGATAAAAAATCTCAATCTTTAAAGACCAAAACTTTCTTTCCCATTCCTGTTCATAACTAAAATAAGGAACGCATAACTTTTTTACATGGGGTTCATTTTTTATCGGGTTTGGTTTTCATGTAAAGACGTAGGAACAAGGCATGCCTTGTGCCTACTACAGCCCACTTCCTGTAAAAACAGGAAGAACTGATAATATTACATTCTATAAAAATCCAAAACTTCAAATCAACCAGTAAACAAACATTTAATCTTGTTTTCTGTTTTCGGCTAATGATAAAGCAACTTTTAATTGCGTGCGAGAAAAATTGATATCAAACTGACGGATACAACTGAAGCCTTTTACGGAGGAGCGTATATTTTAAAGCCATCAAAAAGGTAGTAGGCACAAGGCATGCCTTGTGCCTACTACCTTTCCTTCATTTAAAAATACATTATTTATACATACTCTTTTGTTGCATGCCTTTTAATAAATGAACGACCACATTTTCTTCCGTAAAATCGTTGAACGAACGGGTGATCATTTTTTCAGGAGGCCAAACAATATTTACCTCTTTCTTTTTTACATCATAAAGCGATGTATATAAAGTGCCGAAGTTTTTTTTGTAATCATAATTGTATAAGGGTGGCTGCAAGAATTTTGACACGATAGAATTTTTATTCTCATTCTGTTTGTCAAGATAAACAGTCGCATACTTGCCTGAAGCATCAATAAACGTTACATTATATGCCATGTAAGATGGAATCTTTTTTATCTTCTCTACCGCTTCTTTAGTATTAGTGCATGTTTCCAGAATATAACGTATGATAATCGGGATACCGAAACCATCGCCTACCACATTCCGTCCACCAAATGAAAGTGAAGCGGCAAGCCCGTCGCCATTCATTCCATCAAGCAAACCCCAACTGCAATCACTGATGCCTATCACAGGTTTTAACCAACCGGTATAAAGCAATACCCCTTCAAATAAAGCGGGGCTGTAATCATAATTGCGAATGAGAAAAGTTTCATTTTGATTCCACGCCAACTGGGAACATCCGGTCATATATGCGGGCGGACAATACATACTTAGGTATCGTGCTTCTATATCACCGCCGCCTGCGAGCATTACCAGCTTTTCATATAACGGCATTAGTTCCGGCATATAAAGCTTCAGATTATTAACAGAAGTTAAGTATCCTTTTCGGGCAGTAAAGCCCTCAGACAAAAACCATTGCCTGTATGAAGGCCATGATTTTTGAAAAAGCGCTTGCCATTTTTCTCCGGGTGCGGATTCTTTTACGCACTGCAGCGATAATATCATAGTGTAAACTTACAGCATTTTGAAAATGGGCAACCGCAAGGGTTTGCCCCTACAGCATTTTAAATCCACCAATCTCTGCCTGATTTTTTATTGTAGTGTCTGTTGTCAAAGGTTCTCCATCAAATTTATCGCGAATGGCATTAATCCATTTCTCCGCTCTTTTTTTCAGTTTAAAATCTCTTGTCATCAGACGTCCACGCATTACTAATATACCCAGGTCAGCGCCTTCATAACGGTAGCTTCCTTTGTCTGCTATGCGCAGAAAAAATGCTTCCTCTTCAGTCTCTACGGCACGGCGATGTGTATCAAGCCTTGAAAACTCTATGGAACCGTCTTCATTTATTTTATAAATACCACTTGCGGGAGCTTTGGTTATTTTATCTATTTTTTTGCCGGTATGTTTTAACACAAGTTGGCTCCAGCTATCTATGTTTTCTTTTTTAGCCCAACGTGCATTCAGTGCTTTTACATTCAGGTCGTAAGGTTTATCCATATATTCCAGCAAATGAAAAATAAACAGTGGTGCATCACTCAATGCAAATACCGCATGGTTGGTGATGGAACTGGCACCTGTGATTCGGGGATTAAGTTCTCCCAAATATATTTCACCATTATCCTGGTCTATTAAAAAATCAAGTTCAAAATATCCTTTGTATCCTTCTTTCTTCAGTTGCTCACCAAACAATTGGGTATATGCTGCGGCCTTTTTGCGAATATCAGGTGTAAAAGCGCCAGGATATATCTCGTTGCCACACCAGCCACCTTTGTAAGGCGTTAATTCTTTAAAACCCACCAGTTCTGTCATCAAAGGCGCTACGATAGTGCCGTGCCTTGTTACGCAGGCTTCAATAGCAGAGCCGCGGCAATTGATGCGCTTCATTATTTTTACTTCTTTCTCTTTCAGAATTTCATCTGCATATTTATTCCAGTCTTCTTCATTTGATATAAAAAAAGTGGTATGGCCTGAATCGCCGAAGGGTGTCTGAACTACCAAATCATTTCCCAAATGCTCACTAATTTTTTTGAGGTGCTCATAGCTTTCTACTTTTGATAGAATGTTTGGAACACAGGGTACGCCCGCTTTTTCGGCTATGCGGTTGGTGTTTACTTTATTGTCCATAAAGTTGCGCATCTCAGCAGATGGAAAACAAACTTCCAGTCCGAGCGACTTAGCAAGTTCTTCTGTTTTTTCGTCAAACATCAGGAAGAGCGCTTTACCTCCATCGCCTCTGCTGCGTATGTAATCCACCACTTCTTTATGTTCCAGCAAATAATTATTGATGTCTTCAATACTTTGAAATTCATCATGAGGCATCTCTTCCTTTGGCGTAAACACGTTTGGATGCTGATAATTAAAGCAGTTGATGTAGGTGATAAATTTGAATCCTTTTACCCACTCATCTGCACCAAGCAAATTAAAATTGGTAGCGCTGATAAAATAGACCGGTGTATCATTGGTTAGAAAGAAACGTCTTATATCTGAAAGCCCTTTGAGCTTTTTTGTTTTTACAAGAACAGGCTCTTTTCCTTTTTCTATCATAGTGTCCGATAATTTTTGTTGTTTCTGCGTATCCATTTCTGTTTCCATAATTTTAATTTTATTGTTTAATAATGTTGTTTATTTATTTTGATTAATTCTGGCATATCAAAACCAAAGTTCGTTGTTGATCAGACTAACGTGAGTAGTTTCCTTACTGCATACTTTCCACGAAACCCGTGCTAACACCAGTAAACAAACATTTAATACCTTTTTCTATTTTGGTTTAAATCTTCAACCACTAAGTGCCGTTATCATCCGAAGTTTCCACCGTCCACAACCATTGAGCTAAACCAAAGAAGGTTTATTAGAGACCCAATAATTTAAAAGACTTCCGAAAAAAAACCTTCTTGGTTTGACGACAGCAATTTTCAATTGTCAATTGTCAACTCTCCACTTTCAATTATCAATTCTCCACTAACTCTGTCTTCAATTTCGCGTGCAGTTTACTTTGGTCATTACCTGTCCGGGTACTAACACCGGAAATCCTGGCGGATAGGGTATTACAAAGGATGCTGAGATAATATCACGTCCATTTTCCATAAGGTCTTCGCAATCAACCAGCCTGATGTAATCACAATTAATTTCTTTGTAGGCCAGGTAATATGCCTTGCGAATATTGCCTCCGGGAATACCCGGCAGTGGCCTGAAAAAATCATGATAGTAGCTAAAGTCAGGTAACGGTGGTGTATCATAAGTAAGCGAATGAATTTTCTTATTCAGAATCTCAGCTTCCTGCTTATTTAAGGATTCAATATGGCTATCGAGTTCATAAGTTATTTTCAAAAGGCTGCTGATAAGATAGCTGACAGAACTTCGGGTGGTCCCTATATTCGTCATGAGCAATACGGTATTGCGTGATGTTTTATTTATCTGAATACTAAATTTGTCCATCAAAAATTTGTTCTTGAACGTATCTCCATCAACGCCGGTTTTGCCAATGTATAAGTTGAGCTTGGTTGGGTCCAGCACAAACTCATCCTGTTCCCACGCATGTTCCAAACGCTTCCACCCTGTTTTGTCATTGTAATATTCCTCCTGGCCCGATTGCCTGTATTCATCGGGTATCAGGTCTTTAATAGTGAGTATAGAAAAATATTTGCGGAGGCGCGGATGGTCATTAATTTTTGCTTTCAGGAGCATGGCCATTTCAATACTTTTTTCTACGAGTTCAAATCCCTCAAACACCACCTGCCTGCGGCCTACATCCAGCGATGCGAGTATTTGATAATTGGCCGATGTAGAAGTATGGGTCATGTAGGCTTCATGAAAACTATCTTCCGTTTTCTTTTCAAAATCTTCATCATACACATGTATCATAGAGCCCTGGCGAAATGATGAAAGTGTTTTGTGCGTTGATTGCGTAGCATACACTCTTATTTTTACTTTCTCAGGGTCAGGCATCGCGGTTATGAAATCTTTGCCGTCCTTTTCTTTTGAAGATTTGCTCAATTCTTTTTTATAAGCCGCTTTGTATTCATCGCTGTGATATTTCTTTAATAATTTATTGGCGACAAACATGGCTGTTCTTTGCCGGTAGGTGTAAGTAAACGAAGCAAAAGCAAACCAGGCCTCATCCCACAAAAAGACCATATCTGGTTTGATGGCAAGGATTTCTTCCATCACCTTTTCTACATTGTAAACGATACCATCAAAAGTGCAATTGGTGAGTATCATCATTTTTACTTTATCAAGTCTTCCCGCGTCTTTTAGTTGCAATAATTTTTCTTTAATTGTCTTTAAAGGCACTGCCCCGTACATGCTGTATTTTTCCAGCGGGTAGCTATCAAGATATACGACTGTAGCGCCACCCAGCACCATGCCATAATGATGCGATTTGTGACAGTCACGGTCTATGAGCACCGCATCGCCCGGCTCAACCAATGCCTGCAAAACAATTTTGTTGGAAGTCGAAGTACCGTTAGTAGCAAAATAAGTATGCCGCGAACCAAATGCTTTGGACGCCATTTCCTGCGCTTTTTTCAAAGGGCCTGTAGGTTGCAGCAACGAATCAAGTCCACCCGTAGTTGAAGACGTTTCCGCAAGAAATAAATTCCTTCCATAAAATTCTCCAAAGTCATCAATCCAGTTGCTCTTAAAAACAGAATTGCCGCGGGATACCGGCATGGCATGAAAGACTCCGGTAGGTTTTTGACTATATTCTTTTAACGCAGTATAGAAGGGCGTTTCAAACCTTTCCTTGATACCACGCAACAAACTTAAATGCAACTCCTGCATGTCTTCTTTGCGATAAAAAATTCGTTTGAAATTTTGTAGCACATCGTCTGAAAGGCCACTTACCGGTGTATCGGTAACGTAATAAATATCCAGCTCAGGACGTATTTTTTTTACTACTTCACCGAGCAGTACGCCAAGGCTGTCTTCATTATAATCGGAATAATCCATGCCCGTTACCTGCGAAATAAAAGGCATCAGCACTTCATTTATATTTTTTGATTTGTATTTTATTCCATACCTGATAACACATGCCTGAATGTTAGGATTGAATATTAGTGCAATCAACGTATCCTGGAATGATTTTGCAAAAACCGCCCTGTAACCAAATGGTTCCTTTTCTTCCTGGATAGTTAGAAAGTTTTCTCTAATATCATGTTCTTCCTTTTGCGTGAACCTGTCTGTAACAAGTACTTCAAAGTACCTTTTTTTATTTCGGCTTTCATTCGATGACGTTTTCCTTTCCTCTACGATTGAACCTACATGATTGAGCGCTCCGGGATAGTTTCTGTAGTCTTCACTTACCATTAGTTTATTTATTTCGGCCAGCGCTTTTGCAAGCATCACGTACTCTTCCATCTTCAACAGGTTGCTCAGTTCGTTCAAACATTCCACGCCCGGAAAAGCCCAGTACGGCTCTATTGACTTCAAAGCTTTAAGATGGCCGGCAATCAATTCCTTACACTGCTGCGCATTTTCTTTGCGGTGGGCTATCTCAAGGGATTCTGTTTTCATAGATGCCCAAAGCTTCGTCCGGTACTGATTTATATTGTAATATTGATTGCTCTGAATCATTGGTGAATTCTCTTTTTTTGTCATATTTTTCTATTTAAAATGAGTTTGTAATTCTATGCAACTGCATAAAATGTTATCCTCATCTTATTGCAAAATGAAGACGTGTGTTATAATCAATCCCGATAATCATCGGAACACAAGCGCAACAATTAATTTTATTCTACCGGCATTCCATTAAAGTTCAATGCCTCGGTAATTTCCTTCATGCGGGTGGGCTTTATAAGAGGCCCAAGACTTTCCAGGTATGGCGTTGACTTTGCATTGTAAATCGTGAAGTCTATATTTCTTTCTCTAAAACTTTTGAGTGGTTGGCCTAATCTCAAAATTCCATTTTCACGGCTACGGAGTACTCTTTCTAAATCTATTTCTATCGGAATCGTTTCCTCGCCGGTGCTTGCCTGGTACAGTACTCTTCCATCAGGGCCGCAAACTATGGAACGCCCGGTACCACCATCACTGAGGCCATTAATGTCAAAGACATAACACTGATTGGTAGCGGCGGTAGCCTGCACAATCGTAAGTTCTACATCTCTGTCAATAGTGGCTGTGAGCGTAGGATGCAATAATACTTCCACTCCCTGCACGGCCAGCGAACGCGATGTTTCAGGAAACCACATATCATAACAGATGGTGATGCCAAAACGGCCTACATCAGGCACATCAAAAATTAAAAATTGATTGCCGCCGGTTACACCTGCCTCATAAGGATAAAAAGGGAAAAGTTTATCATACCGTCCTATAACCAGGCCCTCGGGATTTATAACCGATGCAGTATTAAAAATTCTGTCTTCTTTTTTTTGAAACATCGTACCGGGTATCAGCCAGATACCATGCTTTTTTGCGATAGCACAAAACTCATTTTCTACTGCATTGGGAAAAGGAAGTGCATGAGAAGTAAGCGGCCCAAAGGCACACAACTCACTAAACATAACCATCTGCACCCAGGGATAAACAGAAGTGAGTACTTCAATTTTGTGTTTCATTACTTCTATATTCGGCCTGCCTGCTGATACATGCATTTGAATACCTGCTATTGAAAATGGTGTCATATTTATTTATAATTTTAGCCTCACCCCCGACCCCTCTCCGAAGGGAGAGGGGAGAAGTACATTTTGAAAAGTGAAAACCAAGAAGGTTTTTTGTAGCGTCAACTAAACCAAAGAGTTTTAAATAAGCCTTCCTGGTTTAGCGTATATCATTCATTCTTCCTCAACCAATTTTTGCAATTCCTCTTCTATAATATCCAGCCCTTTGTTTAATTGTTGATCTGATATTACCAACGGGCTTAAAATCCTGATTACATTTTTATAAGTACCTGCATTTATCAATAATAAACCTCTGCTCAGACAGGCATCCATCAACTTCGTTACTAATTCGCCATCAGGTTGTGAAGAATCATTATCTTTTATAAACTCAATAGCCTGCATCGCGCCCAGTCCCCTGACATCACCGATACACGAAAACTTTTCCTGCATCTGCAAAAACCTTTTTTGAACGATCTTACTTATTTGAACAGCTCGTTCATTGAGGTTTTCTTTTTCCATAAAATCTATAGTAGCCAACGAAGCGGCACAACATACAGGATTACCGAGATACGTTCCGCCAATAGTGCCCGGCAATGCGGCATCCATTACTTGTTGCTTCCCAACCACCGCGCCAATAGGCATACCCGATCCCATAGATTTGGCCCAGGTAGAAATATCGGGAACTACGTTGTAATGCTGGTAAGCGCCCCATTTGCCGGTACGGCAAAATCCGATTTGCACCTCATCAAAAATGAGCATGATACCATTCCGGTCACAAAATTTTCTAAGCCCTTCCAGGTATTTTTTAGGAACAATATTAAATCCGCCTTCGCCCTGAACTAACTCAAGAATGATAGCAGCAACACTTTTTGGATCAACCAAAGAATGTGATGCATTTTCAAGTAACTGTAATTGCTGTTGAATAAAATCTTCTTCACTAAGCCCGCTACCATAATGATAATAATCAGGGAAAGGTAAGCGGTAAATTTCAGGAGCAAACGGCCCACAATTTATTTTGTAATTTATTTTTGAAGTAAGCGACATGGCCATCAGGCTGCGCCCATGAAATGCTTCCGAATAGCAAATAACTGCAGAGCGCTTTGTAGCCTGCCTGGCAATTTTTATAGCATTCTCTACTGCTTCTGCTCCGGTGTTGGTAAGCATTACTTTGGTACTGTCGCCATGAGGAAAAAGTTGCGCTAACTTTTCACAAAGCTGAATATACACTTCATAAGTGGACACATGAAAGCAGGAATGAATTAATTTTTCAGCTTGCTGTTGTATGGCTTTTACCACCGGCTCTGGGCAATGGCCTGCATTGAGTACGCCTATACCACCGCCAAAATCTATTAGTTCATTGCCATCGGCATCTGTTATGATTGCATTACTGGCATGCACAACTGAAGTAGGGCAAAATATGCCCACACCATCTGGTACTATGGCCTTTCGGCGTTTCAGCAATGCCTCCGTTTGCCGGAAACTTAATTCTTTTTCTTCCAGCGTGCTTGTATTTGTAGTCATAAAAAAAAGGAAAATATTTTAAGGAATCTTATTGAATCCCTTCTGTCAATATAAGGAAAAAAAAGCGCTTAAAAAATTTTTTTATAAAACAATAATAGGAGCTTCGCCCTGGATGAAATGATATTTGCCATTTTTTTAACCGTGGAATAATTACAGTAACGAACTTTTAATGAGGATTTTTATTTAGGTGTTCTTTGATAACTAAAAATAGAAACGTTGATAAATAAAATGATACCGCGGAAAGTAAATGAGTCCCGGTAAACAAAAGCAAAATTGTGGCCTTAGCGGGAATTCCACATTTACCTACCCATCAAAGATTGAAAAAAATTGCTCTTAATTTTATCATGAAATTAAGAAGCCCGAAAAGCAATTCAGTTTGTTTTGAAAGCAAAATTTACAACAACTCAATTCCGATATCTTTCTTTTAATAAATTCATCAGAAACAGATTTACGTCCCATTGGTTGGCAATTGGCTCATTAGTGCCAGGCAAAGGAACCATATAAGGAAAAGGGCCAAATTCCGGGGTAATGGTTAGTGTATCATCTTCATTTTTTTTTCGTTCTGCAATTTTATCCCACCAGGTAAGATGTGCCTGCAATGCCGGCTGCCATTCAGTTATACGAGGGTCTGGAACCTGTGGCCCTTCGGCATAACCAACTCTTGCATGAAGATGTTCCGTTCTTTCTAAGGTAAGGTTAACCGCTTCCTCCTGACCTTCCAGGAATGATTCTGATACGCAAACCCAATGCGATATATCAAGCGTAATCTGGAGAGAAAAAATCTTTTGTAAATATTCTTTAGCTATGTGCGCAGCAAAAGAAAATTTGTTTCTGTGTGTTTCATGATAAATGGCAATTCCTGTTTCTTCAGAAAACTTTTCAGCAGCCTGAATCAGTGAATGGTTCTATTCAAAAGAGAAAAAATCTTTTCCTGTTTGTGAATTAATTTTGATGGCCTTGTAAGGCCTTATTTTTTCAAGCCACGCA
>CAJDUV010000143.1_pt1 | contig 10125 bp, 7 predicted proteins | sample 7391201 | NCBI WGS metagenome assembly CAJDUV01 (sample SAMEA7055680, study PRJEB34461) | soil metagenome | biome: terrestrial ecosystem; feature: Peninsula; material: soil | place: Antarctica | collected 2016 | reverse complement strand
AGTTATTGTTATTATGATGCAAACCAGGTTGATAAAGCGATTGAAGGTTTTAAGCAGTTAAGCAATGAGAAAGATTCACTGGGTCAGAATTCAATGTACTTATTAGGGGATCTTTATTTAAGAACCAATCAAAAAGTAAATGCGAGAAACGCCTTTCAGTACAGCGCAGATAATAACAGCAATCGTTTTCAGCAGGAAGTTTCAAGATTTAATTATGCAAAGCTTTCTTTTGAATTAGGCTACAATGATGTGGCATTAAGCTCTATCAATAAGTTTTTAGATCTTTACCCTACATCCGCTTATGCCAATGAAGCAAAAGAAATATTGATTAATTTACTGGCGAATACTAATAATTTTTCGGAAGCACTGACACTATATCAATCTTTTGATAAACCTACACCTACCATGCTTCGCATTTACCCAAAATTATTATTTGGAAAAGCAGTGGAATTCATCAATGAACAAAAATTAAACGAAGCAGACGATTTACTTACTAAAGTGATCCGCGACCCGAATGCAGGTGCAGTGTTACCTTTTGCTGATTTCTGGAAAGGAGAAATCGCGTACAGGCTTCAACGTTATGACGATGCTATCAAATACATGAATGATTATTTGCAATACGGCGGAATACAGGGCGAAGCGAATATGACCAATGCCCGTTACGTATTGGGCTACAGCTATCTTAAAACAGAAAATTATGCAAAGGCATTAGAGAATTTTAAACAGGTGGCTACCAAAAAATTACAACACTGCTAAAACCATGTATCAAAATGTGATTAATAACGGATTGGCCCAAAGCGATTATTCTCTTTACCAGGTTGCTTTGATCAACGGAATTAATAATCCTTCTGAAAAAATAAAGACATTTAATGAATTGGTTCAACGATATCCTCAAAGCGACCTCACGGCTGAATCTTATTTACAGATAGCAAACACCTATATGGCCGTGGAAAAATTCAGAGATGCCATTCCTTACCTGAATAAAGTACTTACTATCCCATCTGCCAGCGGCCAATATCCAAAAGTTTATTTAAAATTGGGCTTATCAAATTATAACCTGAACAATAATGATGAAGCCTTGAAATATTATCAAAAGCTAATCAGCCTTTATCCTCAATCTGCCGAGGCAGATGAAGCGCTTGATAATATGAAAAGCATTTATATAGAAATGGGAAGACCAAATGATTATGTTGATTTTGTAAAAAAATCAGGAAAAGTGATCAGTATTTCTGAAGCGGATTCACTGACATATGCAGCTTCAGAGCTTAAATACAGCAATGGCGATTGTGCCGGTGCTATAATCTCATTTAACAATTATCTTTCAAAATTTCCACAGGGAGCTTACACTTTAGATGCTAACTTTTATATGAGCGAATGCTATTCCAAAAACAAGGATTGGCAAAATGCAGTGAAAGGCTATGAGGCTATTGTAAACCAAGGCAGTAGCCCTTATGCTGAGAAAGCGGCATTGGCAGCAGCGAGAATTTATTATTTTGAATTGCAGGATTATGTGAAATCAAAAAGGTACTTTTTAAAATTACGAGATCTGGCAACCACTCCTGAAAATCAATTGGAAGCATTGCGTGGGTTAACGAGAAGTTATTATCAAACAAAGGATTTTACTGAAGCTAATAATTCAGCCAAAGAATTACTAACTAAGAAAGGGATCAGCACCGATGATAAGGCTATCGCCAACCTGGTACTGGGAAAATCGCTACAACTAAACAATCAATGTGATGAAGCTATAGCCGCATTTAAGCAGGTAGCTGTAATCAACAAATCGGCATGGGGCGCTGAAGCACGGTATGAAATAGCCAATTGTTATTTCACACTCAATCAACTTTCGACTGCTGAAAAATCGGCGCTGGAAGTAATTAAAGTCGCCGGTGTTGATTATTGGGTGGCCAAAGCATATATTTTGTTAGGTGATATTTATTTGAAACAAAAAGATTATTTCAATGCGAAAGCAACTTTTAAAAGTGTTGCGGAAAATTCTACTATTCCGGAATTAAAAAAAGAAGCGCAGGAAAAACTGGATCGTGCTATCGCTGAAGAACAATCTAATTCAAAAGTAGAATCAACTCCTGTAATCAAAAAATAATAAGCCTTACTGATGCATTTTAATAAAAAAAAATTGATAATGACAAAATCATTCGATAAAATAATCGTTCTTTTTTCGCTTTTCAGTATCTGTGTCATTCAGGCTCAGGCACAAAGAGATACTACCCGAAGGCAAACAATTGAAATTACCTCTTCTTACAAACCTTCTTTGAGAGATTTTGTAAAAATAAATCTGTACGCTTCCCCAATTACTGCAGATAGCAGCAGACCGCGTATGGCTTATAGTATTCCTGCGCAAAATTTATTTTTCACCTATCAGCCCGTTTCGTTAAAACCACTTTCATTGCAGGCGGATACAGCTCTTCAGATTGGCGACAGAAACCAGGTGAAGGTTGGATTCGGTAATTTTACCACACCTTATTTATCCGGCGTCTTTAGCTTTGGCGATGGCAAAAAAAACCTTTTAAATGTTTATGGAGATTATATCTCATCCAGGGGAAAGATTCAAAACCAGGATTTTAGTGAGATCAATGTAAAAGGAATGGGAAGTATTTTTTCAGCTCAAAATGAAACCTATGCCAGCGCTGGTTTTGCGCAGCATGAATATTATCAATATGGTTATGATCATGCTATTCATTCTTATGAAAAGCCAGACATCAGAAGAAGCTATCAGGATCTTTTCGCCACTATCGGATTTAGAAATATTGCAGTTAATGATTTAGGAATTAACTATGATCCACATGTCGAATTACATTCTTTTTCCAGAGAGAATAAAACAGGCGAAAACACTTTGATTTTAAATTTACCTGTAGAAAAGAAAATTGGAGAGTCAGTATCAGTAAAGATTGCAGCCCTTGGAAATTTTGATACTTATCAAATAAAGAATTCTTCCCTAAAGTTAAATAACAGTTTGTTCCAATTGGCACCGGAATTTATCTATTACAGCGACCGTTTTAATTTTCACGGAGGAGTAACTCCTACATGGAATAATAGTGCATTCTCTTTTCTTCCTAACCTATATGCCGATGTACAATTACAAAGAAATGTACTTATGATTCAAGGTGGTTGGATTGGCAGTTATATTCCTAATAGTCTCCGGACTTTGAGTGGAGAAAACCCATATATGCAGGATCCCGTTTTCTTAAACAATACAAAAGAAATGCAATACTATGGTGGCATCAAAGCTACTGTTGGCAAGCATTTCACCTTTAATGCCAAAGCTGCGTTTATTTCCTATAAAAACATGCCTTTATTTATTAATGATCAAAATGATGAGAAAAGCTTCCTGGTAAGCAATGAAAGCAGTCTTAAAAATTTGCAGATTCATGGTGACATGAATTTCATTAACCAGGATAAATTTACTCTTACCGCAGGTCTGGACCTTAATACTTATACAGGTTTGAAAGACAACACCAATGCATGGGGATTATTTCCTCTAAAATTAAATGGCTCTTTCAGATGGAACGCTTTTAAACAAGTTTTAATTAAAGGAGACTTGTTTGCATTTTCAGGAGCGAAAGCCCTTTTACCTGATAATTCTGTAAAAACAATGAAAGGGGGAACGGATCTAAGCGCAGGCGCAGAGTTTAAGATCAATAAACAATTTAGCGCATGGCTCGATTTTAATAATGTATTTAACAGCAAATACGAACGTTGGAATAATTACCCTGTTTACGGCTTTCAGGTAATTGGAGGTGTAATTGTTCATTTTTAAATGAGATTAAGGCGTTAGGCTTTTTCTTTTTTGCTTTTTTTTAAGAAAAAAAGAATAGTAGAAAAATATAGTTAAAATTAATATTTTCATTTTTGGAGAAACCGGCAATAGTACTAATATGCAGAAAGGGATAAAGCGAATCATTCATTGATCTTCTCATCTTGATTGGAGGTTGATAATTTAATTGCATAAAAAGAATAAGTATAGACTTTTTCTTTAACAGTAGAATATTTACAACTTGTTTTTATAACTAATTAATTATTTACTTTTCATTTTCCGTTAGTTTTTAGATAGCTAAAATGAATGTAGGATCATTATTTTTATTTTATCATTGTAAGTAAAAAAACAATAGATTGTCTAATTTTATTCCAGTCACTAATCTACTCCTGTTGAATATAATTTATTAATTTCTATTTGAATAAAAATTAAATTTGCTCCGATTATGCAAGAACTCCTCACTTCCTATCTTATACAGGCTAAATATTGCAACCTCCCGGGCATTGGAAGTTTCAAAGTAGCAACTACGCCTGCATTTATTGATGTAGCTAACAAGAAACTTTTCCCTTCTTCGGACGAATTTATTTTTTCAGAAAAAACAGATAAAATATCTGAGGAGATGATAAAATATATTTCAGCTAAAAAAAAGATTGCTGAAGCAGATGCAAAAGCTCAAATAAAAGATTGGTGTAAAAACATAAAGGAAAAAATGGCTTCAGGTGAGACAATCGTATTTGAGTCAATTGGAAATATTCAAAAAGATGCCGCCGGAAATATAATTTTTGAAAAGCAAAAAGGGCTTTCCTTCTTTGAACCGGTAACTGCTGAAAGAGTGATACACAAAAACGCAGAGCATGCAGTATTAGTTGGCGATAGAGAAACCACTTCTGCTGTTATGAATCATTTTTTAAATGAAGAAGAAGTAGTAGTAGAACAAAGTTCCGGATGGAGAATTATGGCTCTCGCTCTATTGTTGATCGCCTTGCTTATTTTGTTTTTTCACCTTTATACTAATTCCACCTCCGACAAAATCGGCAATCAGAACGGTTTTCCGCTTAATGAACCTTCACCAACTTATCTATTGAAATAATTGTTTCAATGAAAAAACTCAAAAGCCTTTTCCCTTTTTAAGTTTAGGAATATTGCATGTCAAATTACTAACTCCTTTGACAATATATTTGCAAAATGATTGTACTTGAAAAATGTCCCATTTGTGGCGATAAAAACATTCTACTCAAATTTTCCGCGAAAGATAATACCGTTACAAATGACCTTTTTGAAATATGGGAATGTAAAAATTGCACTTTACGTTTTACCCAAAATATTCCTGGTAAAGATGAAATTGGAAAATATTATCAATCAGAAAATTATATTTCGCATAGCGACACTTCTAAAGGATTGATCAATAACCTGTATCATAAGGTGAGAAAAAGGACCTTGCTTAATAAGAAAAACCTTGTTGAAAATACGACCGGAAAAAAGACCGGAAATATTTTAGATGTTGGAAGTGGTACGGGCGCTTTTTTGCAAACAATGAAATTGGCAAACTGGAATACAACTGGCGTGGAACCAGATGAAACCGCCAGAAAAAAAGCATTGGAATTATATGGAATAGAACCTGAAAATTCAGAGACATTTTTTCATCTTCCTTCGCAAAGCTTTGATGCCATTACCTTATGGCACGTACTGGAACACGTGCACGAATTACATGAGTATATGGATCAATTGAAAAGCCTGCTACGCCCCGGCGGAAAACTATTTATAGCAGTTCCCAATTACACCTCCTACGATGCACATTATTACAAAGAATATTGGGCCGCCTACGATGTACCTCGCCACCTATATCACTTCTCTCCTACTGCTATGAAAAAATTATTCGCTCAGCATATGATGAAAGTAATCCGGCTAAAACCTATGTGGTATGATAGTGTGTATGTGAGCATGCTAAGTGAACAATATAAAACCGGAAAACCAAACCCTGCAAAAGCATTGATGATTGGAGCCCTATCAAATATGAAAGCTTTGGCGAGCATTGAAAAATGCAGCTCTGTAATTTATGTTGGAGAAAAAGAATGAATTTGCCAGGTTGCTATTACGGGCGAACGAATGAAAATGAACTCATATACTGAAGTAAGCACAGTAGTAACTCATCCGGGACATACCAATAAAGGGTACGCAAAACAATTAATTACTTATACTACTAACAAAATATTCAGAGATAATAAAATACCTTATTTGCATGTAGCAAACAACAATGCACATGCTATAAAACTATATGAAAAACTTGGCTTCCGGACGAGGCGAAAAATCAGTTTTTGGAATTTGGTAAAGTAAACAAGAACTTCTGCATTATGAGGTAAGTAGTGCGTCCTGTTGTTTTTGCTGCTCAGATTTTGTTGAGTTATTATCATCACTAAAAATATACACATTTCCAGATCAGCACATTACCAATTCGGGTATATTAATCAAGGTGTAAGGAGTGAATTCCTAACGTCAGTTGCTAAAGTATCCAGCAGAACCCTTATATATATCTAAGCAATTAGAATTGACATCACATAACATTACTTTATAAGTAATATTTTGCCCTTCCTTCAGGCAGGTTTGTGACTTGAAGCGAATGTTTAACCATTAAACAGTCAAGGCTCAATAAGGAAAAACTCAACAATTCTTTGCTCCTTAATAGTTTATAATTTTAAACACCTACTTTTTTTCTTTTGCTTTGCAAAAGTTTTTTTTCCACAAATCACAAAGAGTACGAAGGTAAAACGCCCCGCATTTTTATAATAAATTCGTAAGTTTTATGCTTCCACCAGGTCCACCTCCACTTTCAAATTATCAATAATAAAATCCTGCCTTGATGGTGAGTTTTTTCCCATATAATATTCAAGCAATTGCTGAATGTGTATCTCCGGCAAAAGCATCACTGGTTGCAGTCTGATATCTTCGCCAATAAACTTTCCAAATTCATCAGGTGATATTTCACCCAAACCTTTAAACCTTGTGATCTCCGGTTTGCCTCCTAATTTCTCAATGGCTTTTTGTTTTTCACTCTCTGAATAACAATAAATCGTTTCCTGTTTTTCTTTGTTTTTACCAGCCATCGTCCGTACCCTGAACAAAGGTGTTTCTAAAATATATACATGCCCGTTTTTCACCAGATCAGGGAAAAATTGCAGAAAAAATGTCATTAGCAAAAGGCGGATATGCATTCCATCCACATCAGCATCGGTTGCTATTACAATATTATTATACCGCAGATCTTCATAACCGGTTTCAATGTTTAACGCATGTTGCAAAAGATTAAATTCCTCATTTTCATACACGATCTTTTTGGTAAGTCCAAAACTATTCAAAGGCTTACCGCGAAGGCTGAAAACCGCCTGTGTTTCTACATTCCTGGATTTGGTAATAGATCCGCTGGCACTATCCCCTTCCGTTATAAAAAGTGTAGATTCTAAACGTTTCGCATTGATATCCTCCTTATTTTTCCCTTCTGCTACATCATTAAAATGGAACCGGCAATCACGCAATTTTTTGTTGTGCAGATTGGCCTTTTTCGCTCTTTCATTAGCTAGCTTTTTAATCCCCGCCATATCCTTACGCTCTCTTTCATTTTGCTCAATTCTTCTTTTTAGGGCTTCCGCGGTTGCAGAATTTTTATGCAAAAAATTATTGAGCTCTTTACCCAAAAAATCTGAGATAAAAGTTTTAACAGCCGGTCCTTTTTCAAACATAAGGTGGGAGCCTAATTTTGTTTTTGTCTGGCTTTCAAAAACAGGCTCCTGTACACGAATACTGAGAGCGGCGCATATACTTCCCCTGATATCAGCGGAGTCATAATCTTTCTTATAAAAATCGCGGATGGTTTTTACATAACCTTCCCTGAATCCGGCAAGGTGGGTTCCTCCCTGTGTTGTAAACTGGCCGTTTACAAAACTATTATATTCTTCACCATATTGATTATTGTGCGTGATGGCTACTTCTATGTCTTCTTCTTTCAGATGAATAATTGGATAGCGCAATTCATCTTCATTGGTCTTGCGCTGCAACAGGTCGAGCAAGCCGTTCTTACTCATATACCTTTTCCCATTATAATTAATGACAAGCCCGGCATTTAAAAAACAATAATTCCAGAATTGATTGTCTAAAAATTCCTGGAGATAGTGAAAATTCTTAAATATTTTTTCGTCAGGAATAAAAGTTATTTCAGTTCCGTTTTCTTCTGTGGTTTTTACTTCTTTAGAATCCTTTACCAAAAAACCTTTTGCAAATTCAGCGGTTTTTTGCTTTCCTTCCCTGATACTTGTCACTTTAAAATATTCGCTTAAAGCATTGACAGCTTTGGTTCCTACACCATTAAGCCCTACACTTTTTTGAAATGCCTTGCTGTCATATTTTGCACCGGTATTTATTTTACTCACCACGTCCACTACTTTCCCCAGAGGAATACCACGCCCGTAATCCCTGACAGAAACAGTTTTGTCTTTGATGGTAACATCTATATGTTTGCCATGACCCATGGTATGTTCATCTACACAATTGTCAATTACTTCTTTCAGTAAAACATAAATTCCATCGTCCGGACTATTACCATCACCCAGCTTTCCTATATACATTCCCGGCCGCAAACGAATATGTTCTTTCCAGTCGAGGCTTTTTATGGAATCTTCGTTATAATCAAATAAATCTTTTTCCGCCATCTTTCATTTAGGTTTTTGCAAAAGAAAGGAATTTATAGGACTTAATATTTTTTTGATTAATTGTAAGCTGCCATAACCACTGCAGATTTATTTTATAATATTTCATATCTATTAATAGACAAGTACATTTAGTTGTACTATCAAATATTACTTGAAAATAATTTGTTAGGCGGAAAGTTTTGTAATCCCCGGTAAAAATAACATTGTGAAACTTTTCATCTACAAATTTTTTTACCTTCACACGAAACGAAACAAATTCAAAATATTATTAATGAATTTAAATCTCACTGAAAAAAAAGCAATCGTATGCGGAAGTACCCAGGGATTGGGATTAGCATCTGCTATAGAACTCTCATTGTTGGGCGCTGATGTAACTTTATTTTCCCGAAATGAGGAAAAATTAAAAGCTGCACTGCAAAAATTAGATATTTCTAAACATCAAAAGCATCAATACATTATCGCTGATTTTCAATATCCGGAAGAGGTGGAAAAATCTATTAACGAATATCTGAACAAAAAGAATACTGTAAATATTTTAGTGAACAATACTGGTGGCCCCAAAGGTGGCTATGCTATTGACGCTGAACCAGGAGATTTCATTAAAGCTTTTAATAGTCATCTAATCTGCAATCAAATTTTAGCGAAGGCTGTTTTACCTTCCATGAAAGCGAGTGGGTATGGGCGCATCGTAAATATTATTTCAACTTCGGTAAAGGAGCCCATAGCCGGATTAGCAGTTTCAAATACCATTCGCGGTGCAGTGGCGAGCTGGTCAAAAACTTTAGCAAATGAATTAGGCGCTTTTGGGATTACGGTAAATAATGTACTACCAGGTTATACCCGCACTGCGAGATATGATTCTATCCTTCAAAATAATGCTGCTGCTTTTCATAAAACCGAAATGGAAATAGAAGAAGAAATGAAATTACAAATCCCTTTGAGGAAAATTACAAATCCCTTTGAGGAAAATAGGGGAACCGGAATTATTTGGAGCTGCAGTGGCTTTCTTGTGTTCGCCTGCTGCGGCTTATATTACAGGTATTAACTTGCCGGTAGATGGTGGAAGAACGCGTTGTTTGTAGAATTGGGTAATGGAGTGATCAATGATTGTATGATCAGGTGATTGAGCGATCGGGCGATTTAGGGGTTTAAGGCAATTGTTTGCGTTCAGCAGACAACTTTTCAGATTTTATAGCACTCACGAAAAAAACAATTGCAATAAAAACCTGGTTTAAAACTTTTGGAAGCATTTTTGTTACATTCGTAACATTATTAATTATTAATTTTTAAAATCAATTTAAAATGAAATTAACAAAAATCTTGTTCGCTGTTTTTCTTTCGTCATCCATTTTATTTTTCAGTTGTAAGCCAAAGGATGCAGATGTGCAGACAAAAATCACTGAACAATTTGCAGCAAAGCCAGATTGTGCCGGAGCTTCGGCTACCGTTGCTGATGGTGTGGCCACATTAACCGGTGAAGTTAAAGATGATGCTTGTAAAAACCTGGCGGAAGCCACAGCCAAGGATGTGAAAGGTGTAAAATCTGTAGTGAACAATTTAACAACGACTCCGCCTCCGGCTGCCGTAACTGCTCCTGCTGTCAGCCCTGACAATGCATTAACACAAGGTGTAACTGATGCTACAAAAGATTTT
>CAJDUV010000271.1_pt1 | contig 10126 bp, 6 predicted proteins | sample 7391201 | NCBI WGS metagenome assembly CAJDUV01 (sample SAMEA7055680, study PRJEB34461) | soil metagenome | biome: terrestrial ecosystem; feature: Peninsula; material: soil | place: Antarctica | collected 2016 | reverse complement strand
GTATAAATCCAGGGCCAGTAAATTGGCCATAAACAAAAATATGGATAAAGAAATTCATGATAGTCAATCATCGCTTTGCGGATGGTTTCCACAGAACCTGAAGTCATTGCGCTCATAATATTTACCGCCAATGGTGGTAATGTTCGCGGTTTTATACTTTCCTGCAAATGATTATTCTTATTGAATAATCTGAGTGCAACATTTCTTTTAATTTGGCTTACGGGCCCAATTGGGTCAGGAACAGGGGGAAATTTTTTAATAACTTCCTTCAGGTTTTTGAATTTCTGCCCAATTTCGTTTATAACCCAATCGGGTATTCTCCGCTTATAAATGGGAATATAAGGCCATCTTAACTCCGTTTCTACTTCGCAAATATGCACGCGGGCATTACATACAGGTTGATTTCTTATTTGCCCATCAATATTGAAATTTTTATTTACATGCCCTGTTATAAGGCAATTGTTCCAAAACCACGGGAGTTTCAATCTGTCAATAGGAATTTTGCTGACGTTAATGATACCATCAGATAAATTCTTTACTGTTTCATAAGCGCCGCCTTTCAAAAGTGTGCGCTCATTAGCTTTAGCAAATAGTTCCTCAGGCATTCCACTGGCAATATAAACCTTGCTTTCTCCGGCAATTTGCGAGCTGTCACATTTCAATATCGCATCTCTTCCATCGAATGGGGCGGTTTCAATAATTTTGCCATCTTCATTAACAACATACGCGTGAAGATTGATATCATTTCCCGGATCTTGAAGTAGCCGAACTATGACCTGCTTCTGATTTTCCTTTTCCATAAAATTGTGTTTACTTAATTTGCTTACTCTTTGATCGGATTTTCAGCATTTTCCGTTTAAAATAAAAATGAACAACCTTTTCTTACACACGTGTTTTAATTTGATTGCTTATTTCTTCCAATAGTTTTCTTCAGATTAACTTTATCCTGCAGCAAACCTGCTGAAAGACAAACTAAAATGTGGATTAGATTTGACACTTTTCTAAAGTTGTCAAATCTGAAATTTTTTTTAGCATTCTAAGATGATCTTACCAATTTTATCCTTGTCCTTTTTATCCACACAAACCGAAATTTTCATTCTTTCTCTGCAGGCACGAATTACCAGGTTTCCAATTAATGGTTCATGGCTTTTAAACTTGTGTTCTTTGGAACAATCTTTAAGAATAAAGCCTTCGAATTCACCATAACAGTTAAAAAGTACCTGGCAAATTTTTCCTGTAAATTCACAACGCTCTTCGTCCTTATCCGGAGGTATTTCCCAATATCCTAATGGCGATGGTTTAACGTTATCAGCATTTCCGCCCAGTCCATTTACTCTTGCGGTTAAATAGACAATATATCGTTGCATAACCTTGTACCATCTGTTAGCCGGAGACATTTGCTGGAAACGCCATTTTAGAATTGCCAGGGTATTTTGTTCCGGCGCCAGCATTGTTTTTGCGGTAGCAACAGGAATTTTCACCTGGAAAGTACCTGTTACGTAGCGCCAGTTCTTAAATTTTACTCTTTCATTAAATGGCCCTTCTCCGGGAGCGTTATCAGGGTTTTCATTTGGCGCTTCCTTATGCGATTCAGTTCCGGAATGTAAGCCTGCATTTACTTTTAATTTATCTGCTACGAATTGCCGTTGCCCCCTTCTGGTGGTTATCCGGCGAATGATAATATTAAATTCCTCACCTTCCACTATAGTTGTTGGAAGATCAATAGTAAGTAAACCCGCAAAATTTTCTCCTGATCCAACGGGTATCGGAACGTAGGTTACGCCTTTAGTTACTTTACATTGAATGGTGTTTGCTTCTGCAGAGCTAAGCAGATGTGTGCCGTACAATTGGGTGGCCAGGTTTAGCACATCAGCAACATTTACCTGTGGCCAATAAATATTGGCTATACTATCCAAAGGTGTATTGCCCCAGTCAATCATTAATTCATCAGGATAGTTGAGCAGGCTTCCTTGAATTTGCATCAACTGCTGGCTTGGCCTTATGTCAAATGTTTGTGGAATTCTGTGTGTGGCTGCTTCACCCGGATTGTCAGAAGTAGTGAATTGCAAATTACGTTGTGCCAGCTTATCGGAATTTTCCGGGCTTAATGTGATGTTTCCTGAATTCAGTATCGGAGCATCTTTGTACGCAATTTGAGCTACCAGGCAATGGTGTGTGCCGTTCAGCAAAAGCTGTACCTGCTGGCCGCTGATAATGTTTGCGGCGTCATAAATGTTTAAAAAGCATCCGAAATAAGCCCAGGTAGAATCCCCCGAACTGAGGTTGATTGTTTTGTTATTTACCCCTGGGAATACATAATCAGAATTTCCTGCAAAATTTCCTGTTGCAAAGAAAGGTATGGTGTGATTGCCCGTTCCTACTAATGGTGATATGGGATTATTCTGTGCATCTACATTACTTAAATAAGTAGAGGATGGCTGATAATCTGTATCTGCGGTTTGTGTTGACCACAATCTGAAAAATACTTTTACAGCATTAGCAGCATTGCCGGAAGTGCCTCTTAACCTTACCCGGGCAATAGCAAAATTATAATTGTTGTAAATATGGATATTGAAAATGTTGGAAATGTCAACAGTAACAGGAGTTACGGAAGAGTCTCCTGAAAGTGCACCGCTTTGTCCCGGAATAATGGAAACGAATGGATCTGTACCTGAAGGATCATTGAAACTGTTATTTAAATAAGTGAGCAATTGTTGAATATAAGTAAATGCACCGCTCACATTGTCGCCTGCAAAAGCAGGCCCACCAGCTACAGGCACATTATTTAGTGCAGGAGTGCCGGTAAATACCCGTAAATCCTGGCTAAGCCAAAATACATTATTTTGTGATGGATCAATGTTGGTAAAATAGGGATCTTCTCCTGAGGTGAGTTCAAATATAGCATTGCCGGTAGCATTGGGCGGAGTGCTGCCACCTATTGTTATTCTTGCATCAAGTTCTTTCACTGTTGGAGAGCCACCCACTGCAGGAAACGCATTGAGTGAAGCATTGGAAAAAGTGATGTCGTATGCGATGCGAATTCTTTGTGGCACTTTTGGATTAGCCGGGTTTTCAAAATCTACAGGTGTGGCATTCCTTGAAATGGTAATGCCTGGAATATTGGCAAAAGACCCTGTAAGATTAGGCACAGTAACACCAAATGAATTAAATGAATTGACGTTGAAGCCTTCCACTACCAGCCAGAAGGCATTATTAAATTTCCCTCCATGAGTGTTGATCACATCGAGTACTTCATCTTTTCCAAATGTATTTTTATCAACCCAAAATGAGATCATGCCCAATGGAAATGGATTATCCAAATTGCCTGCCGATATGGTGGAAGTGCCTGGAAATCCATTATCGAGCAAGAGTTTAAAAAATGGAAATGGGTCACCATTATCTCCGGTAAGATTATTATAAACACCTGAAAGTTCTGAAGCAGCGGCGGCAATAATTGCTGTAATGCCAAAGCCCAGTTGAGTGAATAAATAATAGATAAAAAGAATAGAGCATCCGGTTTTAGCATCTATTCCATGATCACCGGTGTCAATGTGATTTACAAAATCATCGCGGGTGCTGTTGAGCCAGCTATTGGCAAGATCGAAACCCGGTTCACCAACAGCCCCTCCTCCAATTGCGGACAAAAACTGAGTACCCAAAAATCTTGATAACCCTTCACCAGCGCTGCCTTCATTGCTTCCATCTGGTGCAAACCAACCTTTATTTTGAGCCAGCATAAACATTTCTGTTACTTCAGATACTAAAAGGTATCTTACTAAATTTATATCTGAGCCGTTACCTGGCCTTAAATTAATAGGAGGACCCCAACTGGCGCCTGCGTAACCGCCCGGAATAATGTTGACAGTAATAGGAGTTCCTACTGTAAGCGCTATGCCTCCAAACCAGGCTGACATTATATTAAAATCGGCATCACAGTTAGCTATTATTTTTGATTTTTCTCCCGGGGTTTGGAGCACAAAATTCTTTCACAAAAGATATCTGATAATTGACCTTATTAAATTTAAAATGTTGACTTTTTTAATTTTAATTCTAAACCGGACAATTCATACTGCCATTTTAGCAAGTAGCTTTTATCATAAGAAGAGGGTTAAATTTAATTTGTTATAGGAATTAGATTCCACGCACTTTGGATACCTTTTTTTCCAGGTAAAATAAATTCAATGGGGGTTGTAAGACTCTATACAAAAGTATATTGACTATTTATTTTTTAAAAGTACAATTGAGTAATTGGTTGACAGTACTTTGTAAATGGGGTATATTTTGAGATAATTGGAATTGTTGAGCCATGAAGGTTGTGGGCTCATAAAAATTGTACTCATACGTGTAGAAACAAAAATCGATCATTTGGATTTGTAAATACACCGCTTCACCTAACATGTCACTTTTAGGGAATTTTAAGGAGTTTTAAAATGTAGCTACTAACTCGGCAGATTAACTTTTCATAATAAGGATGTCAGTTTTGAAAAAAGGGTTAGCAGTGGCTTATTTAAATTGCAAAGGAAAGCAAGACTATTAGTACCAGCCAATTTAGAAAAGATTCCATATAATATGACTGGAAAATGGTTGCAGGTAGACGGCTATTTTGTAGCTTCTACCTTTTTTGTTGACTTGCAGGATGTAAATCCTGTGATGAATTTCCTTTTAACGGTAAATTGCAAAAGAATTAAGATTTAAAAATCAAATAAAATAAAACAAAAGCCGCTTTGACAATTAACTTGTTAAAGCGGCTTTTTTATTTTTGAGCCTCGAGCTTTCTGTACTAAGAATTCCCTCACGCTTCACGCTTCACGCTTCACGCTTCACGATTCACCATTCACCATTCACGCTTCACGCTTCTTCACCACTCACCATCTCTCTATATGAGCCCTTTCAAAATCCTGTTTATATTTTTCAGGAATATGTCCATTTATCATGCAACCAGGTTCCAGACTGGGGTAAATGTCCTCCAACGTGCGTACCTCATTCATAAATACACGCCTGTAAATATGGCTTCGGGTCAATTCTTTATGATCGTCAATACCTGCTGCGCCTAATAATTCTACGAAAGAATTGACGGTTTCCTCATGGTAATTGGCTACTCTTATTTTTTTATCTGCAACCACTAATCCTGCTACTAATTGCGGGTCTTGGGTAGTGACACCGGTAGGGCACGTATTTCTGTTGCAGACCAATGCCTGGATGCAACCCAGCGCCATCATCATCGCCCTCGCGCTATTACAAATATCTGCACCCAAAGCCATCGCTCTTACTATGTGAAAGCCACTTAATATTTTACCGGATCCGATTAGCGTTATGTGATGGCGGATACCAAAACCTACCAACATATTATGAACAAAGGCTAATCCATCCATAAAAGGAGCGCCTACATAATTACTGAATTCCTGGGGCGCAGCGCCTGTACCACCTTCACCGCCATCTACAGTAATAAAATCAGGAAATATATCCAGTTCGATCATTGCCTTGCAGATACCAATAAATTCACTTTTATGCCCTATGCACAACTTGAAACCAACTGGTTTCCCATCACAGGCTTCTTTCACATTTTTAATAAAAAGTATAAATTCCTTTGGGTTGCCAAAAGCCGAATGGTAAGGCGGTGAAAAAATAGTGGTGTAAGGTTCCACATGACGAATTGCTGCTATCTCCGGGCTATTCTTCTTTGCGGGTAGTATGCCTCCGTGTCCCGGTTTGGCTCCCTGCGACAATTTTATCTCTACCATTTTAACTTCAGGTCTTGAGGCATTCTTTGCAAAAATTTCAAAGCTGAAATTGCCGTTCTCATCGCGGGCACCGAAATATCCTGTTCCAACCTGCCATACCAAATCGCCGCCCTGCAAGTGGTATGGGCTGATTCCGCCTTCACCTGTATTATGTGCAAAGCCTCCAATTTTAGCGCCTAAATTTAATGCTTCTACAGCTGCAGAGCTTAAAGAGCCAAAGCTCATCGCGCTTACATTCAATACACTGGCACTGTAAGGTTGTTTGCAATCTTTATTCCCCACCATAACCCTTGGATTATGATTCATTTTATGAAAATCTCTTGGCGCTATGCTGTGAGTCATCCATTCATAACCTTCAGCATATACATCCATCTGCGTCCCAAAAGGCATAGTGTCCAATTGTTTTTTTGCACGCTGATAAATGGTGCTCCTGTCAATACGGTTGATGGGCTTTCCGTCTGTATCGCTTTCTACAAAATATTGGTATATTTTGGGCCGCATTGCTTCCATAAGCCAGCGCAAACGACCTATTAACGGGAAATTGCGCCATAGGGAATGTTTGGCTTGAAGCATATCCATGATGCCTATCAAAATAAAAATAAGCAGTGCGGCCAATATCCACCAGAAACCTCCCCATACAAACCATCCCAATGCTCCAAAAACGAAAAAACAAGCTATACTAGCCAATAAAAATATTCTTCTCATTAGTTCTTATTTTACAAATTTTGCGCGAAGGTCGTTAGAATAAAAGTAGTTTCCAAATCGGTTGGCAGGTCTCAGCTTTGAGTTTTTAATACCCTTTACCTGAGCGCCACCATGTCAAGTCAATGCGAAAAAATCCGTAGATTTTTGTCGGAGTTTTAAGGCCATCTCAATGGATGAAAAATCTAAGCAGATGGAAAGAAGCAACCTCGTTCAGATATACTGTACCAAATAACGGAGAATATACCGGGTTTGTACCATTCGTTGAGAAGTATAAATTAAGATTTATCTTTTTGTAAAAATATAAGCCTGCCAAATAAGTACAGCCAACAAAACCCAATCACTTCGCTATCTCCATTTTCACTTTTTTGTTCTTGATCTTTTCATTTTTTATAAGATGAAGTACATTGTTCATTTTCACTTTTCGTATAGCTACGAAGGAGAAAAAATCTTTCACTTCTATCAGTCCGATATCTTCCTTTTTTAATTCGCCCTTATTAGATAAAAATCCCACTATATCCACTTTATTCACTTTGTCTTTTTTGCCAGCGGCAATGAAAAGTGTGGACCATTTGGGTTTTTCCGGAATAATGTCTGTTTCAGGAAGAGATATTTCTTCCACTGGATCATGGATATATTTAATGCACTATATAACGGATGTTTGGAATGTCTAATCCGCGGGAAGCAAGATCCGTTGTTACCAAAACATTAGTGGTTCCGTTTCTGAATTTGCATAATGCGCTGTCTCTTTCCTGTTGCTCCATACCACCATGATAAAATTCGTTATTAATTCCTTTCTCCGATAATAAAGCGCTGGTGCGTTCCACGGATTCTCTGTGATTGCAAAATACAATGGTAGAACGATTTCCCAATGAGCAGATCAACTTAAAAAGCGTAAGTGATTTATCTTTATCGTCTGAAGAAACCATTTTTATCGCTAATCCTTTTTTTGCATCTTCAGGCGATAAATAATTTAATCTAACCGGATTTTTTAAACCTATAAATAAAGGGATTTCCACTGCATCGGTTGCAGATGTCAATATTTTCTTCTGCACATTCTTTAATGAATCAATAATGAATTTCATTTCTTCCAGAAAACCCAATTCCAGCGACTTATCAAATTCATCTAATACTAAAGTGGCGATGGAATCTACTGTAATATTTCCGCGGCGGATATGGTCACAAATTCTTCCGGGAGTGCCTACAATCACGGCTGGTGGCTGTATGAGATTGTTCTCTTCCGTTTCTCTTTTATGGCCGCCATAAGTAGAAGTGATTTTATTCCCCGTTCCCATTTTTTTAAAAACCTGTTCTATCTGTGTAGCAAGTTCCCGTGAAGGAACTACAATAAGTGCCTGTGAATTTTTGTTATCTTCCTCAATTCTGTCAAGTATGGGAAGCAGGAAAGCAAGCGTTTTGCCAGATCCTGTGGCAGATAATAAAATCACATCTCCATTCTGATTATTTGCTTCTAATGCTGCAATTTGCATTTCATTTAGCGCATCAATTTGTAAATTGGTAAGTATATTTTCTATTGAATAGGATTTAATTTTCATGGCGGCAAAAGTATGAAACAAGAACGGTTGGTATTTTATTTTAACAGGATAGCGTTTCCATTTATAAAAATCAAATAAATCTTGATAATCATAGTTCAATCATCAACAAGCAATCAGCAGCCATTTAAAACTCTCCACTCTAAACTTTCTCAGCGCTCTTATAATTTGCTTTCATAAATTTGCCTCCTGAAATTATGAAAGGGCGACAAAGATTTTATACAATATTCACATTAGGCTTGCTTTCTGCGATGGGCGCTTTTTCAATTGATATGTATTTACCGGGATTTCCTGAGATTGCCCGTGACCTTCACAGTAATATTGCGCACATTACCTTATCTATAACCAGTTTTTTTATTGGCATTTCGATTGGTCAATTAATATATGGCCCCCTGCTTGATAAATATGGACGCAAAAAACCATTGTATATTGGACTTGCCATTTATTTGCTGACATCTATTGGTTGCGCTTATGCACCTTCGGCGAATGCCCTGATCGGGATCAGATTTTTGCAGGCATTGGGCTCATGTGCAGGAATGGTAGGTGCACGTGCGCTGGTGAGGGATATATTTCCAGTAAATGAAAATGCGAAAATTTTTTCATTACTCATGCTGGTTTTGGCTTTGTCGCCTATTGTTGCGCCTACATTAGGTGGTTATATGACCGCCTCTTTTGGATGGCAATCTATTTTTTTTGTGTTGGCAGCCATTTCTGCTTTTACTCTTGTTGCGGTGTATTTTGCTTTACCATCAGGGAGGCCGCCCGAAACTTCACTTTCATTATTACCGCGACCGATCATAAAAAGCTTTTTAGAAGTTGCAGCGGTGCCACAATTCTATACTTACGCTTTTGCAGGAGGAATTGCTTCATCAGGTTTGTATGCATATATAGCCGGTTCGCCATTTGTATTCATGGAACTTTATGGCGTTTCAGAAAAACAATATGGTTGGATATTTGCTTTTATTGCGATGGGACTCATTATTGCAAGCCAGGTAAATACTTTGCTGTTGAGAAAATATAGCAGCGAACAAATTGTAAGAGTCGCCTTATTTTGCCAATGCTTAGCCGGTATTTGTTTGGTGGCAGGCACCTGGGTTCATGCATTGGGATTATACTCAACCATATTTTTAATATGGATTTTTCTTAGTACACAAGGTTTTGCATTTCCTAATTCATCAGCGCTGTCTTTGGCTCCATTCAGTAGAAATGCCGGCACAGCTTCCGCATTAATGGGCGCTGTTCAGCTCGGTATAGGCGCTGTCAGCACTGCTTTGGTAAGTATCCTTAATAATAATACTGCCATGCCAATGGCAGCCGTAATGTGCGTATGCGCTATAATCAGTTTTGCAATATTATTGATAGGGCGAGGGGTAATTAATAAATCCAACAGAGGAGAAGTTTATATTTCACAAGAAACAAAAAAGTAAAGCTCAATCCTCTGTCAAGGCTTTAATTCCTGAACTATGATTAAAGTGATTAAACTCTACAATGGTTAAATTAGTATTCCTAAAGAAACAAAAAAGTAAAGCTCAATCCTCTGTCAAGGCTTTAATTCCTGAACTATGATTAAAGTGATTAAACTCTACAATGGTTAAATTAGTATTCCTAATAAGCGAGCATTTCACCGCTTAAGCGAGGCGTGTTTTTTGAATCTAACCAAAACTTATTATTTTTCAAAGAAATCAGCAGTCTCCAAACCACGGATCTTTATAGGTTCCGATGTAAATATTTAAATCGATTTTTGACAAATTCTTTATTTGTTGCGCATCAGCTCTATGATAAATTAAAACAAAAAACCACTTAAAAAGTGGTTTAAAAGTAAAGATTTTTACTTTTCTTTAGTGCCTTTCTTAGGTGCCGCTTTGTGAGATGTTGAAGTACTTTTTGAAGTAGGTCTTTTACTTGCAGATTTCTCTGACGCTGATTTTTTTGATTCACCTTTCTTTGGTACTTTATCACCTTTTTCCCGTGCCTCCGATAATCCGATCGCGATAGCCTGTTTCGGGTTAGTTACCTTCTTGTCGCTTTTGCCACTTTTGAGTTTGCCTTCATGCATTTCATGCATCTTCTCTTCTACCTTTTTGCCTGAGTCTTTTGAATACTTAGCCATGATATAAAATTTAATGGGTT
>CAJDUV010000027.1_pt1 | contig 10169 bp, 9 predicted proteins | sample 7391201 | NCBI WGS metagenome assembly CAJDUV01 (sample SAMEA7055680, study PRJEB34461) | soil metagenome | biome: terrestrial ecosystem; feature: Peninsula; material: soil | place: Antarctica | collected 2016 | reverse complement strand
CCAAATAGAAGCCTGTGTAATGCTCTTGCTGTCTTTATGCCGGCTGACCTGTAACCAGTAAGCAGCTATCCGTTACAGTTTGTCCTGCCAGACTTTCTTCCCCGGCAGTTTTGTCAACGTCTTATGTTTTTCGACACATTAAGTAGACAGTTCACTTGCGTTCAACTTCATTACACTCACCTGATACCTTATGGTACCTTTTAACCCAAACGCTCAATACCGTATCTTTTGAATACAGCACCTTTGGGTGGTTTGCACACTTTATCTGCATAACGTATGCGGCAGGCCGACTGCCATCTCCTATTCAGCATTGCTAAGCTATTCTCATAGCCTTCGCATTCAGGACACACAAAAGGAAACAAAAAATTCAAGGACAACCCGAATGCCTCCGGCCGTTTGTCCAGCCAGCTCACGGCAAAAGCCCTTCGCTGTAATTTGCTCTCACTTTAACCATCGTTTGGACGCTAGGTGTTGCAACGCTGAAAACAGGAGCAAAATTATTACTGAGATTTAATTTATAGGCATCTTATTAAAACCATCTTCTGCGCTCAGAGGGTGGTTTTTTATTTTTAGGTCTGGGAGTACGATAAAATACTAATCTCCAGATATTCCATTTTTACCAGGTGGTATTCCTCATTGAAACCAGCGCTTAGAAAGATTTCTTTATATAGAGGATTAATATAAACGACATAAATTTCTCTTAGCTTTTCTTTTAATGATTGAAGTATATTTTTTACCACTTTTATGAGTATGATTTCATCAAAGGGGTTAAAAAAAAAGAAAATTGAATCCTCTTTTTGAATAGTATAGTTGATGGCATCATCACAAATAACTGAGAATACGGCATCCGGAAAGAGTGGTTGTATTTTATTTATATTTTCTTTCGCTTTGGCGCATAGTGCAGATGCGAAATCAATTCCTTTAATTTTCGTAAATCCGTATAAAGCGGCTACAGCCATTACTCTTCCTTTGCCACATCCAAAATCCACTACGGTACCTTTTACTTTCATTTCTTTCAGATAATCAAAAGATTTTTCCAATAAGAAATAGTGAGCACCCTGGTAAATAGAAGCGTGTACTTTGTTCTCACCTTTTACCGTTATTGTCTTTAACTGGTCTATTTTCATAGAATCAATATGATATTTCTCTTCACCTTTTATTTCATGAAAAACAGTAAAAAAAGCGAGCCTGAAATTCCAGTTTATTCCTATGAAAAAAAAATATTTTAATGAGTCGATTAATTTCATCCTTCTTAATTGAAATTTTCATAAGGGCCAATGTTCCGGTCAATTATTTTGTTCCGACAAACGAAAATCAATCACTTTAAGCTGAAGATTTGTTTCTCCGTTCCATTCATTTTCATCAACAGTATATACTAAATCGATTGTTTTATTCTGTTGCAATAGGTAGAATTTTTCTGCCAGGTTAAACCCTATTCCGGTTAAGGTAACATCTTCATTTTTTAGTACAAAACGAAGGTGTTTTTCTTTTACAATTTTAGACCATGGAGTGCTAATTACATTTTTTGTGATGAAAACCGGGCGGTGATTATCCGGGCCAAAAGGTTCCATTTGGTTGACAATTTTATAGAACTTTTCAGTGATGTCTTTAAAAGTAATTTCCGCATCAATAATTAATTCCGGTATTAATAATAATGGATCTATTGTAGAGGAAACAATTTCTTCAAATTTATTACTGAAAGCAATTACATTTTCAGGAAGCATCGTCATTCCTGCTGCGGCAAAATGGCCGCCATAGCCAATCAGATGTTCGCGGCATGCATGAATGGCTTCGTATAAATTAAACCCGGGCACGCTCCGGGCGCTGCCGCCAACTAATGTTTCTCCAAGAGAAAGCACTACCGTTGGACGGTAATATGTTTCTATGAGTCGGCTGGCCACAATACCTACCACACCTTTGTGCCAGTGAGATTGAAAAAGTACTGTTGAATTTCTTTTCAGCATCAACTCATCATTGGCTATCATTGATAATGCTTCTTCAGTAATAGTTGTGTCCGCATCTTTCCTATCACTGTTATCGCTGTGCAACAATTCTGCAAATTCTTTTGCTTTTATACTATCATCTTCAATGAACATGCGTACCGCCTTGGTGGCATCATCCATTCTGCCCGCTGCATTTACCCTGGGTGCGATTATGAAAACCACATTGTTAATTGTAAATTTACTTTTAACACCGCTTAATTCTATGAGCGCCTTAATTCCCGCACATGGTTTATTGTTTAGTCTTTTTAATCCATGATAAGCTAAAATCCTGTTTTCGCCGGTAATGGATACAATGTCGGCACCTATAGCCGTTACCACAAGATCCAGATAACATAAAACCTCATTTTCGTCTATGCATAACCGTTGTGCCAAGGCCGAAATAAGTTTGAATCCTACGCCACAGCCGCAAAGCTCTTTATATGGGTAATTACAATCCTTTTGTTTTGCGTTTAAAATGGCAACAGCAGGTGGTAACTTATTATCAGGAAGATGATGGTCGCACACAATAAAATCAATGCCTAACGTACATGCGTATTCGACAAGTTCAACTGATTTTATTCCGCAATCCAAAGAAATTATTAAATGAAATCCATTCTCTTTAGCAAAATCAATTCCTTGTTTGCTTATGCCATAACCTTCTTTATACCTGTGCGGTATATAAAAATCGATATTCTGTTCTTCATATATTTTTTTTAAAAAACGATAGACGATCGCTACTGATGTAGTTCCGTCAACGTCGTAATCTCCAAAAATCAGTATCTTTTCGTGATGGGTTATTGCTGATAAAATTCTTTGAACCGCTTTCTGCATATCCTTCATCAGGAACGGATCGTGAAGTTGGGAAAGCTGAGGGCGAAAAAAGTCCTTTGCTTTTTCAAAATTGTCAAGTCCTCTTTGAATAAGAATTTTACAAAGTGCCGCATTTATAGGTACAAGATTTTGAAGCCTGGCAACCATATTCTCATCAGCATCTAATATTTTCCATCTTTTTTCCATCGCTTCTTGATTAGCAGGTTAGCTAATTATAGTGTGTAAATTAGGTAATTAAATTAATGATTTGCAGTTTCCCACATATTATTACTGGCGCAATTATTAGCATAATAGATAATTGCCTTTTTTGATCTTGATTCCAAAATCCTAATATTTCCTATCCGTTGTATAAAGTACTAACTCTTCCAGTCCTTTGCGCACATCGCTATCAGGAAATTCAAATAGAAGAGAAAGCGCTTCATCGCGATACCCGATCATTTTTTTTGAAGCGTATTCTATTCCTCCTGCCTCGATTACTTTATCTAAAACATAACGGATCTTTTCAGGAACAGTATTTTGGTTCTTAATTATATAAATTATTTTTCTCCTTTCAGAAGAATCTATATTGTTCAAGGTATAAATGAGGGGTAATGTTAGTTTTTTTTCTTTCAAATCGTTGCCTGTAGGCTTTCCAATATCTTCATTGCCATAATCAAAAAGGTCATCTTTTATTTGAAATGCAATTCCGGTTTTCTCGCCGAATTGTTTCATCTTTTGAGTTATTTTTTCATTATTACTCGTACTCCAGGCACCCACGGCGCAGGCGGAGGAAAGTAATGAAGCAGTTTTACTTTTAATGATCTCAAAATATATTTCTTCTTTAATATTCAATTTCCGTGCTTTTTCCATTTGCAATAATTCTCCTTCGCTCATCTGCTTTACCGCTTCTGATAAAATGCGAAGGTGTTCAAAATCACCGGCTTCCGTAGAAAGTAATAAGCCTTTTGAGAGTAAATAGTCGCCTACCAATACCGCAATTTTATTTTTCCATAACGCATTGATAGAAAAAAAACCTCTTCTTTCAAGAGATTCATCTACTACATCATCGTGCACCAGCGTGGCGGTATGCAGCAATTCAACCAATGCTGCTGCCCTATAAGTAGATTCATTAACAGGCCCATGCAATTTTGCACTTAAAAAAACGAACATTGGCCTTAGCTGTTTTCCTTTTCTTTTAATAATGTACTTCATGATACGATCCAAAGAAGGAGTTTGGCTTTTTACCGACTTTGCGAACTTCTCTTCGAAAATCTTTAATTCTTCCGCTATAAGGTTTTTTGAAAATTGCATTGTTTGAAAAAAGAGCAATATAACACAGAAAAAAAATAAATAAAGGAATTATGAATAAAAGAAATTTCTATTTATAAGGCAATATTCATTTTTTTGTAAAAAAATAAAATCTTGATGCAGCGTTTTAGAAGATATTATGGTCTAAGTTTACAAAATTGTAAGAATATATAAACGGTTCAAAATCTAAAGGAATGATAAAAAAAATTTGAATTTTGAGTTTCGTTTGATATTTTTGCACCTCAACAAGTTTATTTAGAAATCATTAATCAAAAAGTTATGGCAAGCAAAAAGTTTAAATTATTGTTAATGGGAATTTTTTCCCTTCTATCCTTTGGCGTGTTCGCCCAGGATACCGGCGTGTACAACATTTATGACTCAAGTGTAATTTCCTCCAAGGGACGGGCACAACAGAATGAGTTTATGAATAACACCTACGATTTCCCCGCGAAACCTCGTAATGAGATGGAATTTGGTATTTCAGGTGGATCTTTTAACATATTTGGCGATGTTACTCCAAAAATACCTACAGCGGGCTTTGGCGTTCATTTCCGTAAGGCCTTAGGATACGTTTTTTCTTTAAGGTTACAATACACCTATGGTGTTGCTAAAGGCTTAGATTGGAAACCTTCAAACGGTTTTGGCTCTAATTCTGCCTGGGTCGGTGCTGGTTATAATCCTGCAACGGAAAATGTGTATTACAATTACCGTTCTCATGTACAGGACCTTACTTTACAGGGAATCTTCACTTTAAACAACATCCGCTTTCACAAACAAAAAACCGGAATGGTGATTTACGGCGGTATTGGTGGAGGTATTATGATTTATGATACTAAAATCAATGCTTTAAATGGTACAGCAAAGTATAATTTTGCTTCAATTACAGGTTCAGGTTATACAAACAGAAAAGATATCCGCAAGCAATTAAAAAGCATGATGGATAATACTTATGAAACAGATGCACAAAATCAGGGTAATCGTCGTCCCAAATTATTCGGACAAACATTAAGGCCAACAGGAACACTTTTAGCCGGTATCGCTTTCAAATTAGGCAAACGTGTTAATCTTGCTATAGAAGACAGGTTATCTTTTGCTAAAGATGATTTGATGGATGGCCAACAATGGCAGGATAATATACAAGGTGTACTGACAGGTGATTATGATACTTATAATTATGCTTCAATAGGTTTAAACTTTAATCTGGGTAAAAAAGCGATCGAGCCTCTTTGGTGGATCAATCCATTAGATTATGCTTACAGCGAAATCAACAATCCTAAACACATGAAATTACCTAAACCGGTATTTGATGATGAAGATGGTGATGGTGTAGTTGATCAGCTTGACAGATGCCCAGGTACTCCTGCCGGTGTTAAAGTTGATACTCATGGTTGTCCTTTAGATACTGATGGTGATGGCGTTCCTGATTACAAGGATAAAGAATTGATCACTCCAACTGCTTGTCAACCCGTTGATGCTGATGGTGTAGGTAAATGTCCAGATCCTGAATGCTGCAAAAATCGTGTTGATACTACAGGTGCATGTCATATCGGAGATCTTCCAAGCATATCTTACAGAGGAAGCAGCAACAGCTTAACCAGAGATGCAAAAGCAATGTTGGCAACTGTAGCTTCTAAATTGAAAGGTAGTGCTGAGTGCTCTATTACTGTAACAGGATATCCTGCAGCTTCTAAAGCTTCTCAGGCATTATGTAACAAAAGAGTAAACGCAATCAAAGCTTATCTTACTCAAACAGAAGGTATCAGTGCAGATCGTATTGAAACCAATTGTGAAGTAGGCGGTGGTGATGCAAATACTGTAGATATTAAATCTAAATAGTTTCACTTTTTGCTCAATGATAAACCCTTCCCGGTTGGGGAGGGTTTTTTTACGCAATTATCAAAATATTAACGGGTGCAATTTTGCACTCGTTTTTTTTAAATTCATATTTGTTTAAAATCACCTAATTTTGCAACTCTTTATGAAGTTAGCTTTAGTTTTATTGATTCCTTTTTTCTTATTGGCGTCTTGTAATAATCAGTTTAATAAGGTGCTGAAAAGTACTGATTATGAATATAAACTGAAAAAGGCAGATGAGTATTATGCAAACAAGAAATACAAAAATGCAGAAGCATTATATATAGAATTGTTTCCTGTATTCAAAGGATCTGATAAGTTTGAAGAATTATATTATAAGTATGCATATTGTTCCTTTTATCAAAAGAATTATTTAGACGCTGAAAATCTTTTCAAAGGGTTTCTTGGTGTTTTTCCAAACAGTCCTAAAGCTGAAGAAATAGCTTATCTGCATGCTTTTACTTTTTATAAACAATCGCCAAAGGTAGAATTAGACCAGGCGAATACTTCCAAAGCAATTGGAATGATGCAGAGCTTTATAAATACTTATCCTAATTCTACCAGGTTAGTAGAGGCAAACGAAATTATAGCAAAATGCAGGGAAAAATTGGAGGAAAAAGACTATAAAGCTGCACAGTTATATTATAATATTTCTCAGTATAGGGCAGCAGGCATTACATTTTCAAATTTACTTAACTCATATCCTGAATCAATAAAAGGAGATGAGTATTTGTTAATGGCAATGAAATCTAATTTCCAATTTGCAAAGTTGAGTATGTCGGATAAGCAGGAAGAACGATATGGGAAAGTAGTAGCAGAGTATTTTGATTTTGCTGACCGGTATCCTGAAAGTAAATTATTAAAAGAAGCTGAAAATTATAAGAATTTAAGTCAAAACAATATTAAACAAATACAAAATGAGCAAACTAAGGCGGCAACAAATAGCTAATACCAGCAATGTAGTTGAAACTAAAAACCTTGTAGATATAAAGAACAAAACAGGTAATTTATATGAATCTATTGCTATTATAGCCAAAAGAGCGAACCAGATCAATATTGCTATAAAGGAAGAATTACATAATAAATTGGAAGAATTTGCAAGCCATACTGATAGCCTTGAAGAAATTCATGAAAATAAAGAGCAAATTGAAATTTCAAAGGCTTATGAAAGAATGCCTAATCCCGCAATTTTAGCTACTACGGAATTTATGGAGGATAAAATTTATTTCCGTAGAAATGAGGATAATCTTTTCGATTAAGATTAGCTTACTTTGAAGATTTTTTCTTTCAATATGTTTCTATTTGATTGGAGGCAAAGGGAGGTGATAAAATCAATAAATATTTATATTAATTTTTTGGATAAGAAACAATAATTTTAATGGCGGATTTTCCGCCATTTTTATTAAACAAAAAATAGTAGAATAGTAAATGCTCAAGGGGAAAAAGATATTATTATGTGTTACAGGAAGCATTGCGGCTTATAAATCAGTTATCCTTTTAAGATTATTAATTAAATCAGGTGCGGAAGTAAAAGTGATTATGACCTCCGCTGCTACCAATTTTGTTTCTCCACTTACATTTTCAACTTTATCTAAAAATAAGGTACTTATTGATTTAGCCGATAATGATTCCTGGGCCAATCACGTTGCTTTGGGCCGTTGGGCTGATGTGATATTGATAGCGCCTGCCTCATGCAATACGATTGCAGAAATGGCGAATGGGTTTTGCAATAATCTTTTATTGGCGGTTTATTTATCATCTGCTTGTACAGTACTTATAGCTCCTGCAATGGATGAGGAAATGTGGCATCATCCTGCTACGCAAAAAAATATAGAAGTTTTGAAGCAGAATGGTAATAAAATGATCAAAGTAAATAATGGAGAACTTGCCAGCGGCATATTTGGTGAAGGAAGAATGGCGGAACCTGAAGAAATCATCATTTTCCTCACTGATCATTTTTCAAAAAAATTATTTCTTAAAAACGTGAAAGCGCTTGTAACCGCGGGCCCTACATATGAGCAGATAGATCCTGTGAGGTTCATAGGAAATCATTCAAGTGGAAAAATGGGTGTTTTTATTGCAGAAGAATTACGGGAAAGAGGTGCACAGGTAACCCTTGTTTTGGGGCCTTCAAAAATAGTAGTGGATCAAAAGATAGAAACCATCAGAATTACTTCCGCGCAGGAGATGTATGATGCTTGCATGAAAAATATTTCAAATTATGATATTATCGTAATGTCTGCTGCGGTAGCAGATTACACACCAGAAAAAATTTCAGGTCAAAAAATTAAAAAGGTGGAAGATCAATTTTCTTTACGGATGGTAAAGACAAAGGATATTCTTTCTGATGTGGGGAAAATAAAATCCGGAAATCAAATATTGGTTGGATTTGCGTTAGAAACGGAAGATGAAAAAAACAATGCATTGCAAAAACTTAAAAAGAAGAATGCAGATTTTATCGTTTTGAATTCATTAAATGATGCAGGATCCGGCTTTGAATATGATACTAACAAAATCATTATTTTTGGAAAAAATGGAGAGCAGTATAATTTCCCGTTGAAATCGAAAAAAGAAGTTGCCACTGATATTGTAAATATTATTACAAAAAACAAAGATGAATAAGCTAATTCTATTTTTTTTGTTATGTTTTTTTACTCATATTCTTCATGCTCAGGAATTACGGGCAAGAGTAAGCGTATTAAGTAACCGAGTGGCAAACAATGTGGACAAGAAAACATTTCAGACGTTGCAAACTTCGCTTAATGATTTTGTAAACACCCGCAAATGGAGCACAGATAATTTTAAAACGAATGAGAAAATTGATTGCAGTTTTTTATTAAATCTGGAATCTACAGGAGATGCAAATGTATATAAAGCTTCATTAACCATACAATCGGGAAGGCCCGTGTTTAATTCTTCATACGTATCACCCATTATTAATTATCAGGACAATGATGTTGTTTTTAAATATGCAGAATTTCAGCAGTTAGAATTCAGTGATACCCGCGTTACCGGTACTGATCCGCTCGTTTCTAATTTGACAGCCATTTTCGCTTATTGGATAAATATGGTACTTGGTTTTGATTATGATTCTTTTTCGCCGAGAGGTGGAAATGTTTATTTCCAAAAAGCGCAGAATATTATCAATAACGCGCCCGAAGGCAGAAACATATCCGGATGGAAAGCGTTTGACGGTACCAGGAACAGATACTGGCTTACAGAGAATTTACTCAACAGCAGGTACAATATTATTCACGATGCTATTTATAATTATTACCGGCTTGGTATGGATAAATTGTATGATGAAGAGGCAAATGCACGCTCTCAGGTGTTGAATGTATTAAGCCTTTTAAATACATTTAATGTTGAAAACCCGAACACAATGATCTTGCAATTTTTCTTTCAGGGAAAATCGGATGAGCTGATAAAAATATTTTCAAAAGCATCGCCACCTGATAAATCGAAGGCATTGGATTTATTACAACGGCTCGATGTTTCTTCTGCTACCAAATACCAGAACCAATTAAAATGAGAAAACGGTTTTTTTATATTGGTTTTTTATGTACGTTTATATTTTTTGCCTGCACTTCAAAAAATAAAGTTCCTTCGTCAATAATGCAGCCGGAGAAAATGAAAAGCGTTTTGTGGGATGTAATGAGAGCGCAGTTTTTGGCAAATGAAATCGTTAAAAAAGATTCTTTGGCCAGCGTTTCTGCCGAAACAAAAGTACTTACTCAAAAAGTATTTCAAATACATAAAATAGCGGCTTCGGATTTTGATAAAAGTTACAACTGGTATGTTCAACATCCTGAGTTAATGAAGCTTATCTTTGATAGCTTATATACTCAAAAGCAAAGGAATAAAGAAGATGAGTATCAACGAAAACAATTAGAACGGCCATTTAAAAAGAATATAAACAAATGAATAAAGTATTTAAAAATGCGGAGGAAGCGCTTCGTGACGTTGCTAACGGAAGTGTAATTATGCTTGGTGGGTTTGGGCTGTGTGGAATTCCTGAAAATTGTATAACCGCTCTTGTAAAGAAAGAAGTGATTAATTTAACCTGTATCTCAAATAATGCAGGCGTAGATGATTTTGGAATAGGGTTATTACTGCAAAAAAAGCAGTTGAAAAAAATGATTGCCTCTTATGTAGGTGAAAATTCGGAATTTGAAAGACAATTATTAAGTGGCGAACTGGATGTTGAATTAATAC
>CAJDUV010000149.1_pt2 | contig 10337 bp, 12 predicted proteins | sample 7391201 | NCBI WGS metagenome assembly CAJDUV01 (sample SAMEA7055680, study PRJEB34461) | soil metagenome | biome: terrestrial ecosystem; feature: Peninsula; material: soil | place: Antarctica | collected 2016 | reverse complement strand
TTTTTTGTTCCTGCGGCAAATGAAATTATAGCGCCGATTTTAAGCGTGGTTCCTTTACAACTGTTATCATATTATATTGGAGTTGCCAAAGGTTGCGATGTAGATAAACCCCGTAACCTTGCTAAATCAGTAACTGTGGAATGAGCCTTTAACTTTGAGCTTTGAGGCTTCATCTTTCTGTTTTGGGCTTTCGGAAGGATTTGATAACAAAATCAATTAATTTGGTAAAAGCAAACTAATCAACGGTTATAACAATATGAATGAAATTACAAAACATCCGATCAGTCATTTAGGTTATAATTTTATCAGCTCACCCTTTTTGCCTAAAGGGGAAGATGAATATTATCTCCGCAACGAACAAAATCAAAACAAAATCAAATACCGGAATTTAACCAGTTCCGAGAAAGAAATTCTTATCAGAAACGGTGGTAATACGTCTGATGATTGGAGTAATTTTTTTGTAGCAGATGAGTTTCTGTTTGATCCGGTGTTAATAAAAAATTCAAAATTTTTTGGCCTTATACGAATAGGAAAATTAGAACCTTACTACCTGGAATTTCATAATCTGAGGATGCCAGTCGGCATTTATAACAGTACCGTTATCAGTTGCGATTTTGGGGATAATATTTGTGTTGACCACGCCAATTATTTAAGCCACTACATCGTTGGAAACGAAGTAATGATCGCCAATGTAAACGAACTGGCTACTACAAATTATTCTAAATTTGGCAACGGGATTTTAAAAGAAGGCGAAATAGAAGATACCAGGGTTTGGATGGAAGTAAGAAACGAAAACGGAGGAAGGCGTGTGATTCCATTCAACGGCATGTTAGCAGGAGACGCATGTTTATGGAGCAATCATCCTGAAGATATGACCCTGATGGAAAAATTAAAAGAACTCACTGAAAAAGAATTTGATAATAAACGGGGATACTACGGCACTATCGGCGACCGTTGTGTACTAAAAGACTGCGATATTATTAAAGACGTTTTCATTGGTACAGATGCATACATAAAAGGCGCTAATAAATTAAAGAACCTGACTATTAATAGTGATGAAGAGCGCACCTCACAAATAGGCGAAGGTTGTGAAATGGTAAATGGAATCATTGGTTATGGCTGTAGAATATTTTATGGGGTAAAAGCCGTAAGATTTGTAATGGCGCCACATTCACAATTAAAGTATGGTGCAAGGCTGATCAATTCATTTCTTGGAAATAATTCTACTATTTCTTGTTGTGAAGTACTTAATTCGCTTATTTTTCCGGGGCATGAGCAACATCACAATAACTCTTTTTTATGCGCTTCTATCGTGGAAGGCCAAAGTAATATTGCCGCCGGCGCTACCATTGGAAGCAACCACAATAGCCGTGGCGCAGATGGTGAAATCATTGCCCGGCGTGGCTTTTGGCCGGGACTATGCGTGAGCTTAAAACACAACTCTAAGTTCGCCTCGTTTACCATTTTGGCTAAAGGCGATTTCCCTTATGAAATGAATATCAATCTTCCGTTCTGCCTTGTAAGCAATGATGTAGCAAATGACAAGTTGGTGTTGATGCCCGGATACTGGTTTATGTACAACATGTATGCACTGGCCCGAAACGCATGGAAATTCGAAAACCGGGACAAACGAACTGAAAGGATTCAAAAAATCGAATACGATTTTTTAGCCCCGGACACCATCAACGAAATGTTTGTTGCAATTGATGTTTTGTCGAAAATGACTATAGATAAAAACGGCAATGGAATAATTGAAAACGTAGAAAATAGCAGCCGGAAAACAGAGGTGCATAAGGTGGCCAAATCAGTTGAATTATTCAAAGAGTTGATTTTATTTCATGGAGTTGTCCAGTTAAGTCAATATATAAAAAGTCAGCACTTTTCATCGTTCATCGTTTGAGGATTTTAAGAAAAGTATTTCACCAAAAATATCGCGAAGCGAATGGAAAAATATTGGCGGTCAATTAATACCAACAGAGGAAATTGAAAAATTAAAACAAAAGATAAAAACTGATAAAATAAAATCATGGAGAGAAGTTCATGACTTTTATATATCCGATGGAAATAATTACGCTAAAAATAAATTGACACATGCATACACATCGTTGCTTGAGATTGAAAATATAACTACGAAACAATTCACTCCAGACTATTTCAAGGATTTGTTAAAAAGGTCAATTGCTACCAAAACTTGGATGAGCAAAGGCATCTACGATTCAAGGGAAAAAGACTACCTAAATCCATTTAGAAAAATCGTGTATGAAACTAAAGCAGAGATGGATGCAGTAGTGGGCAGGATAGAAGACAATCAATTTATTCAACACCAGTTTTGTGAGTTGGAAAATTATAAAAAAGATATTAGGAAAATCATAAAAACATGGAATTTTTGATTACTATCTGTGCATTTTGCCACTCTGTTAAATTTTTTATTTCACATTACCAAACAACCCTTTAAGTAGTCTTTGAATTAAATTTATATTCCTTATTGAATACAATTTTAATTCATACTCATGAAAAGTTTATTCGTTCTGTTTTTCTGCCTTGCTTTTACTTTTGCAAATGCTCAATCTTACATTGTAAAAAGTATAAAATCATTTGGAGCGAAAGGAGACGGCATTACAAGCGATCAGGATGCATTTGAAAAAGCAGCTAACTATTTTAATGAACGGGGCGGCAATGGAAAATTATTAATTCCAAAAGGAGTTTATATCGTTGGCAGGCAAACATTTACCGGAGGACAATTGAATAAGGTTGCTTATGCCGGAGAAAATGTAATGTATTTTAATAATATTCAAAATTTCGCGATTCAAGGAGTGACGGGGAGTATATTAAAATACAAAGGCAGTATGAGGATAGGGTCATTTTCACCTGTAACCGGTGAAATCTATCATCCTTCCAAACTTCCTTTTTCTGATCGCACATATGCTGCTATTCCCGGAAATTGTATTACACTTATAAAAAGCAAAGGTATAAGTATCTCCAATATTAATCTTGACGGAAATAATATGAATATGATAATAGGAGGAATTTACGGAGACCAGGGCATCCAACTGCAGCACTATGGAATATTTATTATGAATAGCCAGAATGTAACTGTAGAAAGTGTAAACGTTCATCATTTTGGACTCGATGGCATTTCTATATCCAACGAAAAAAACAGTAGCCCGGATTCAATAAAAATATTGAACAGTAGCTTTGAATACAATGCCCGGCAAGGCCTTTCCTGGGTAGGTGGAAATGATCTTCAAGTAAAAAATTGCAAATTTAACCATACAGGCCGGGGCAAATTTTCTTCATCTCCCGGAGCTGGTCTTGATGTGGAAGCTGAGGTAGGACCAATAAGAAATGGTGTTTTTGACAATTGCGAGTTTATCGACAATACTGGTCCCGGAGTTGGTGCAGATTCGGGAAATAGTGGCGATTGTACATTTAATAATTGTATTTTTTGGGGAACTACCTACTATTCCATATTCATTAATAAACCCAACTTCACTTTTAACCAGTGCACTATTTATGGAAACGCAGCTCTTCTTTATAGGTCCACTAACCAACAAAATAGTACCAAATTTTTCGGCTGCCATTTTGAAGATAAACCATATAATGGAAAAGGGCCTTACGGCGCTTACCTTGTAGAAAGTAATGATGCAAAATATACAAGTTTCACAAATTGCACTTTTACATCTAATATAAAAAAGCTTTGCTGGCTTCAAACAGGCACGGGTAGCCCAGTTGAAGAGAAATATCATTTAATAAATTGCCAATTTACTATTAATAATAACAATTTACCGGTTAATGACTTTATCGCAATTATGCGTGGTGTAGTTACAATAAACTGCACTTTTAATTTTACTAATAAAGAAGCTAAAACAAAAAAATATTCTTTCGGCGATACTAACCCTCTTACAAGCACCGGATCATATGGATCAAAGATTTTAATAGAAGGGAAATAGTCAAATTTCAGCAGTTGGAAAAGTAATCAGTTCAAAAAGGACTCCACAGCAAGTAAATAGCCTTTCAATCCAAACCCAAAAATAGTGCAGGTTTGGTAGCTGAATACGTTATTGAAGAGCTTTGCCGGATTCCGGTGGAATTCACAAAGTGGCGAAACCGTTGACACTTTAGTAGCTATAATGCTTGATAAAAATTTTCACATTTATATCCATTTATATCCACGAGAATAATGAATTTATAGAAAAAGGCTTTGATGAAAAAAGAACATGAATTATTACAAAGTATATTTAAGGGAAGAAAACTAAGGATGAGTTTTAAAACTATAGCTATAGAAGTCCAGATATACGCGGTCTTCCTTAATAATTGAACGCGGAACTTATAGTACGGCAGCCCTCCAGAATACCCGGATAGATTGGGTGTTTACTTTTTTCCTTGCCAGAAACAGGTTATAATTGGCTTGAACCTGCAACCAGAATTCTGGTGTCGTATTAGTGAAACCTGCTGCAAGTTTGATGGCCATCTCCGGCGTAACGGACTGCTTACCGTTGATGATTGCAGATAATGTTTTCCGGGTGGTACCCAAACCTGTTGCTACCTCTTCCACACTTAGTTTATTGCCGGTTTCTTCACTGATACCGTCAATAGTCTCCCTGATTAATTCTCCGGGATGAGCTGGGTTGAACATTGCCATAATTTCTTCATTAGTGATAATCAATATAATCTAAATCCCGGGCATTTTCATTTTCAACTTTGAAGATGATCCTGTAATTCTTGTCAACCTTCACAGACCAAAAGCTTTTTAGGTTGCCTTTTAGTTGATGAAGGCCATAACCCGGAACATCCATATCTTCCGCTGTTTTAGCCACATCCAGGCGGGTTAAAATCAGCCTGATCTTGCTCGTATGCTGCGGTTGAAGCTTTGAAGCATCTCCTTTTTCGTAAAAGAGTTTAAGCCCTTTATGCCTGAAGCTCACAATCATTTACAAATGTAACGTAAAACGTGCCAGGTTGCAAATACAGGGTCAGTTAAAAACGGTTTTTCTGATAATCACCAATTTAAATTTAAGATAATGACTTATAAGATAATGACTTACTTTTATTTTCTAACTTTTTGTATTTCTAACCATTAGGGCTGCTCACATAGAAAGATTAATCAGAATTTATAACCGGCTTCGCCGTGGTCCCGTAACTATTGAAATTATTTCAAAATGGGCTAAACAAGCTGATATCAGTGTTAGTGACAGGCAACTTTACAGAGACTTGGAGCAATTAAAAAACATTATAGTTACTGATGGAGAAATAGTGAAAGAGTATATCAATGAAAAAAATAAAAAGGTCTGGAAATTAGAGTACAAAGAAACTTCTGGAAAATTGACGACCTATGATATAAACTCATTTTTCCTTCTTAAAAATTTTGCTCCCTATCTCGTGCTGGAAGGAAGAAAATCTTCGATTGAAAAGTTTGAAAAAATCAATTACAAAAACTTTTCAAAAAACAATTTTCAGCAGTACATACAGGCTAATGAATTATTCCTGCGGAAGACCAACTATAATGAAAATATGTTTGGTACAGAAGAACAAAACCAAATTGAAGATTTAATATGGGCTTTGCACAATAAACGTATTATTATTGTTGAACAGGATTTAATCAACAATAATAATATCCACATTTCCAAAGATTCCTTTCCATTGCGAATGTATCCGATGGAATTAGTTTTTCACCGGGGAAGAATAAATTTAGCAGGTTTTAGCAAAACAAATCAGCTTCTGATTTTTGCCATAGATAAACAATTTCGTTATACACTTACTAATGAAACCTTCAACAGAAAAAAATTATTACCTGTTTACAAAATTGAATTTGAAAAACTATTTGGGATTTCATTATCTATCAATAATAAAGTCTATCATATTAAATTAGAATTTACAAAAGATTATGCAGAGTCATATAAAACTTACCATTGGCATTCCTCGCAGCGGTGGGCCGAATTGAAAAACGGCAACTATATGCTACATCTTCATTGCTCTATCGGGCGGGAATTAGTTGGGTTTATTGCAATTGGATTAAGCATGATCAAAGTGCATCAGCCAAAAATTCTAAAAGACCTGGTATTAAAAAAACTGAAAGATACAGCTTCTATTTATGAACAGAATTTAGAAATGGATGGGGATGCAGCGAACGAAGGGTATTGAGAAAGTTCGCAGTTTTATTTCGGAATAGTTACTGGCCACTATATTTCAACAACTTGGTTAAGCGTATCTCAGTTAGGGCTGATTGACAGATTTTGTCAAGACAACATGTTTTATTTGTAAGCAGATTTCAAAAAACAAGTCTAATAAATTAAAATAAAACAAATTTAAATGAGTACACCACTATCGCATATAAAGCGTTCTATTCTTGAAGATCTGTGGAATTCAGATAGCGACAAATTTGCTGAACTAGTAACTGAAATAAAAGCAAGTATCGCCATAAATGGTTATGTAACAATTGAAGATGATTATTCTAGTGAGGAGCAAACTTTTACAACGAACATCAAATTTGTAGATTGGCTAAAAGAAAAGTTTTACAAACAATAATTTTTGAAAATTGAAGTAGTTGAACCAAAATATTTTTATGGAAGCAGATTTGAATTCGGCAAGGCCACCCTTCTTATTAACTTACTGGAATCCTTTTAATGAAAAGGCGCCAGGCTTAGGCCAATCTTATTTGAACTATATAAAGGATATTTCTGTTGCCAATTATACCGCTAATGCTACAGGTAGCTTGGTAGGCGCCTATATTGAAAACGCCAACAACGAACAGATTTCTGTTTTACAGCATAGTTTTGCGTTTCTTGATCAACGATTGACTGGAATTAGACAAGAGAAAATTAACACGAATATTCTTCTTCAGAATATTGGATTGCTTTTAAAATTACCAGATAGTGAAAAGCAAAGACAGTTGCATATTGAGCGAGGTATAAAATTTTCTACCCAGTCATTGAAAGATGACGACATAGCAATAGATGCTAAAAATGAACTTGATGGCGCATTAAAACTAATGCCACAGGATTGGTTTGTCTTACAACAATTAGGAATACTTCTTTTATACAATGAAAAGGTTTTGGATATTTCGACGGCAAAAGAATATTTTTTAAAGGCCGCAAAATATGCAAATGCAGATTCAGAAACAGAAGGAGTTACTTTCATCAATAATTTGTTTATTCAAAACCTGAGCTTTCCTTTTCCAAATAGAGATAATACTCAAAATGGTTTAAAAACATTTGTAAGAGAAGCATATCTGAATGCGGCTTTAGCAGCTTATATTCTTGCTGATTTTGGAGAAGCTGCAAATATCTCTAAAAAAGCTGTAAACATTAATAGTGAAGATTCTAAATCTCTTTTTTTTGCCGCTAAGTATTTAGCAAGAAATAAAAATGAGGAAGAAGCGCTGAAATACTTGATAAAAGCCATAACGAACGGTCCTTATTTATGTGTTGCTGCTTCTATAGATCAGGATTTAAAAATTATTCCTGAAGCAATCGATTTTTGCAACAAATTTTCAGCCGATTTTTTTGCTAAGATTGAACTTATAAAAACGAGAGTGGACGAGATAAAAGAATTTATTAATAATTCTATTGTTTTTCAATTGAAAAATGAAATTGGTACAGTTAATTATTTAGTTAAAGGGAGTGAATTATTGCAACAGTCGTTATTTGATGAAAACGCTGAATACCACGGTAAAGATCCGCTTTTTAATGAGGCTTTAACGAATGTGACCTGCATTAATTTGGGACGTATAGTGGCGAATTATTCTGATTTCGAAAACCTAATGATTAATGGCAAATTCCCTTTGTACAATGACCTATCCCGGCAAAAGAGAATATTTGATCAAATAAAAAATGCTGGTTTCATTATGCAAGGTACGTATAAAGGTCAACCAGCTTTGGGCTACGATTCTTCTTTTCTTCTTGATAGAGAATCAGTAATTGAGTCGCTTGATATAAAATTGAATGGTTATGTGGTAAAGGATTTATATGATAAATGGGATGAAATAACTGAAATTTTAGCACGCAAAAAGCGAAAAGAAAAGGAAAAGGAATTAAAGATTGAAGAGGAGAATCAAAAAAAGCTTGAAAAGGAGAATCAAAAATTAATGCAAAAAAAGAAGGACGAAGAGTTATTTGGACCTATATCAGATCTTTATAAAAATAAAAATTTTCGTGGTGCGCGTGATGAAATAAAAAAGTCGAAAATTATTTATCCAAATAGTAGCTATCTCAATCTGCTGGATTTAAAAATTAAAAAAGAATTAGAAGCCAAACAACGGCTCGGCTGGATATGGGGTACTCTTATTTTTTCGTTAATAATCCCTTTCATATTTGTATTAAGTGACGATTCTGGATTATGGCCATTGGTGGTGGCGGGGTTATTTGGCGGAATTGTTACAACAATAATAATAGAAAATAAGAATAAATATTAATAATATCAGAATAAATTATACTTAAGGAAAAAGCGATATAAACTAACACCATTTATTTAAGTATTCGATAAAATTAAAATGAAAACAAACCTTAACTATTTAAAAGAAAAGACCTCCGCCAAACAAAAATAGTATTATTTAAAATAGGGGTCTGAACGGAGAAGCCAAACAAATATAATAAACTTTTAAAAATTTACAAATGCCACAACAAGTATTGAAAGACCGGAATAATAACATAATTGGATATATTGAAACCCAATCCTCCGGTAATCAAACTATAAAAGACCGGAACAATAGTATTAAAGGCTACTACGAGGTGAGGGCAAACGTAACTAAAGACAGAAACAATAGTATTATCGGATATGGTAACCTTTTAACCACTCTATTGTAAATAGAAAAAGAGGGCTTTTTAGAAAATAGATCTAAAAGGCCCTTTTTAAGAAGACATAATATGTCATACACCTTTAAAGCACAACTAAGAATATTCCTATTCCTGCAATAACAGATACGAATAAAAATAAAATAGAAGGCTTGGATTTTTTCAAAACGTACACATCAACTGCGTATATGCATAGTGGTAATGTAGCCAGGATAATCTGAAAAACGGAAACCCCGATAGAGAACGAAGCATAAAACCATAAATAACCGGCTAAAATGGTTTGGCAAATTACGCCACAAAAAATGGCTAAGTATAATTTTGATTTTGGAGGACTAATGTTGATTTTTTTATTCAACATGAAAAAAGCAGAAACAATAAGGGGCAAAGCAACAAGAAGCCGCAACCAAATTACATGTAGAAATGTAACATTATGCATCGCACCTTTAATAGAGCAGATAATCATGAGCGAAATACAAATAATCGTCATGATACCACTAAAAACAGCAAGTTTACCGTTTTTTAAATCGCTTTTATTTTGTTGCATCAGTAAAAAGCAAATAACAGATCCGATCGTTAATAACACTCCAACAATTTGAAATAAAGAAAGCCTTTCACTTAAAATAAAATAACTCAATATAATACTTTTTCCCCGGCGGTTTTTAAATTTAATAAAGAAAAATAATTGCCTCCTACCACGCCTGAGAAAGATGCAATAGCCAGCCATAGCCAGTTCTCACTTTGTGGCCTTTGAAAAATTTCTATAACAGTGATCTTATCAATAAATAATAATAAGGGGAATATAAAAATCAACCCGAAAAGGCATTCTAATAGTAATACATATAAAAGAGATGAATTCTTAACTGCATAACCAAAGGAATAAATCCCAATTCCATATAATGCAACTACGCTGAATGCAGCAATATACCCCATAAGCAATTAAAATTATTCATGAATGGATTTTGGTAATTTTCCACATTAGTTATTGGTGAGTTTCCTTTTTCAATTTACCTGAAGGTCTGAATAATATAACCCAGGTGTCGGCCTTCGGTGCTGACTATTATCCTGGAAATCAAATATTCTTTACAAAAGATTCCACCGCCAGTAAATAGCCTTTCAATCCAAACCCAAAAATAGTGCCCGCACATTTAGAAGAAATATGAGAATATTTGCGAAATTCTTCCCGCGCTTCTATGTTAGAAATATGTACCTCCACTACAGGTATTTTTATAGCAGCAATAGCGTCGCCGATTGCTATTGAAGTATGAGTGTATGCACCTGCATTTAGAATAATACCATCCATTTTTTTTGCTGCACTTTGTATCTCATTGATCAGTTCGCCCTCCACATTGCTCTGAAAATAATCAAAGTCAATGGTTTCATATTTTTTTCTGATCTTACTAAAATAGCGCTCAAAAGTTTCAGTTCCGTAAACATCTGTTTCCCTTGAACCAATCAGGTTTAAATTAGGGCCGTTTATAATTGCTATTTTCATAATCGCGAATTTAGTGAATTACCCGATATGAATTATAAAGTGTGAATTATGAGCAC
>CAJDUV010000206.1_pt1 | contig 10354 bp, 6 predicted proteins | sample 7391201 | NCBI WGS metagenome assembly CAJDUV01 (sample SAMEA7055680, study PRJEB34461) | soil metagenome | biome: terrestrial ecosystem; feature: Peninsula; material: soil | place: Antarctica | collected 2016 | reverse complement strand
TGGAACTGCTTTCTCCAAAGTACCCGTGCGCGACAGGTCAAACCATCTTTGCCCTTCAGCGACAAATTCCATCATTCTTTCCTTTAAAACCGCTGCTCTGAATTGATCCTGGGTTAAACCAACATAATCCGGGACAGCATTATTATAGTTAGTTCCATCAAACCGCGCTCTTCTCCTTACCATATTGAGGTAGTCAAGAGCTGTAGGTGTATTTCCCAATTCATTAGATGCTTCGGCATACATCAATAGAACATCGGCGTATCTTATTACAGGATAATCATTATAGGATCCATTGGCCGTGGGTTCTGCCAGGCTGTCCCAATATTTTCGAATATATGGTCTTATGGTTGTAATTGATCCATCAGTATTATGCACTTCGGTTACAAACGTAACAGATCTTCTTCTGTCATCTGGGTCATAAGAGTTATACAAATATAAAGTTGGTATTTGCCATCCCTGCGCATTTTGAACCCCTTCCACACTAAGTGCAGGCGGTAAAAGACGAACATTAAATTGTCCGACTTCCCAAAAAGAAATTGCTCCTCCACCATCACCAAAACCTACAGAAAAGATGGCTTCCTTACCATTCCTACTGGATAATTTGAATACATCAGCAAAATCATCCCACAATTGATATTGATTTGAATTAATAATCTCCAATGCTTTAGAAGCAGCTTTATCAAATTCTTTTCTCGTCAGATAAACCTTTGCCAATATTGCTTTTGCAGCACCCGATGTCGCCCTCCCTTTCCCATTGCCTGCAGGATAACTGGTTGGTAAGTCTTCTGCTGCTGTTAGGTCACTTATGATCAGATCATATACATCACTTGCCGGAGATCGGGAAGGTTTTAGACCCTCAACCTCTTTGGTAACCAAAGGAACATCTCCGAACATTCGTACCAGATCAAAATACATTAATCCCCTTAAAAACTTTGCTTCATTTACCAACCTTCTTCTTAAAACAGTGTCCATATTTATTCCTGGGATTCTTCCAATGGCTATATTAGCAATTGTAATTGTTTTATAATGCATCTGCCAGGTTTCAAGCAATGAGCTATTCTGGGGACTATAAGTAAAGGTGGCCAACTGATCCAAGTCGGGACTACCTATTTGGTTATTAAGCATCTCATCTGAAGCCAGTCCTTCAATAACCCAAAAAGTACTGTGATAAACACCGGCAGTAGAACCTGTACTGATTGAATTAAGATAACCATAAATAGCATTTACTGCTGCTACAGCGTCCGACTGGGTCTGATAGTAGTTATTAATAGAAATCTGCCCTTTAGGATTTTCCTCTAAAAATTTTTTACATGATGACATAATAAATACAGTTAAAAGTAAAATTGTAACTGCTTTTATATACTTTGAATAGGAAATCATATTTGTAGTATTAAATAATTATAATATTGATAATATTAAAAACCCACATTGATACCAAGAATGTATGTTTTAGCCATTGGATAACCCCCAAGATCGTAGCCTACAACGAAGCTGTTCTGACCATAAGTATTGGCCTCCGGATCGTAACCCGTGTATTTGGTTTTTGTCCATAGGTTTGTAGCACTTGCGTAGATTCTGATGTTATTTAATTTTATTGATTTCATCAAATTTCTAGGAAGATTATAGGATAGTGTGACGTTCTTTAATCTTATATAAGAAGCATCTTCAACAATAGCGGAAGAAAAGATTCCCTGATCAAGGCTGCCCGCAGATAGTGCTCTCGGATATTGATCATTATGATTAGCAGGCGTCCATCTATTCAAGCCAGCTTTTTTCAAAACATTTGCCTGGCCGGTGAAATTCAATAGGTCGAATGAATTAAGATTAGCCATTTTATTTCCTTGCGACCCCTGAAAGAAGAAGCTGAAATCAATATTTTTAAATGAAAAAGTATTATTAAATCCCCAGGTAAAATCTGGTTGAGCACTACCAATTATTGTTCTATCTTTTTCATCAATAACACCATCACCATTTAAATCACGATATTTTCTATCACCGGCTTTCGCAATTGATGCAGGATTTGATGATGTAGATTCCTGTCCTTTCATCACGGCACTCTTTAATGCTTCTTCATCCGATTGAAAAATCCCATCAAAAATGTATCCATAGAACGTTCCGACCGGTTGACCTATGCGCAATAAACTTCCCTGCGATATAATATCAGTATTATTGTTAGCGAGGTCAGTTACTTTATTCCTGTTAATTGAAATGTTTAAAGAAGTATTCCATTTTAATACACCAGTAGTGTTTACCGAGCGCATATCAAAATCGAGACCTTTATTTACAATGTTGCCGATGTTTAATAAAGTAGAACCAAAACCGGAGGTGTATGGAATAGGAGAAGAGAGCAGAAGGTCATAAGTTTTCTTTTGGTAATAATCTACAGTCATGGATAAACGATTATTAAAAAAACTTGCATCAACACCAATATCAAGTTGCCTGGTGCTTTCCCATCTTAAATTTTTGTTCGCATAAGAAAGTGGTTCCATTCCTGTATAAACCTCTGTACCATTGAATACCCCTTCACTAAAGGGGCCTACTAAAGATAATGATTGGTACGGGGGAATGTTTTGATTTCCAATAACACCATAGCTAATCCTGAATTTTAAATCCGAAATAGATTTTATTTCCTTCATGAAGTTTTCATTGGACACTCTCCAGGCAAATGCCGCTGATGGAAAAATGCCATACTTTTTGCCATCTGCAAATTTTGAAGAGCCGTCCATACGTCCTGTTAAAGTAAATAAATACTTATCCTGAATAGTATAATTCATCCTACCCAGGTAAGAAACAAGAGTCCACTGAGATTCACTATTAAATGGTTTTTGAGGATTTAAAGCCGCCGCAATATTGTGATAACCTGTTCTATTATCAGGGAAGTCAAAAGCGTAAACAAAAAGGCTTTCATCATTAAATTTCTGGATTGTATAACCGGCAAGGATATTTAATGACTGGTCTTCTTTTATTTTAGTGTTAAAGGTTAAGGTATTTTCATTTAACCAGGTCAACCCATTTACATCTCCAATTGAGGCCTCACCTTTGCTCGCTTCTGTCCTTTTTAAGAAATTTGGGCCGAAAGAATTTTCTTTTGTTGTATATTGATCTATACCAAAACTTGTTCTGAAGTCAAGGCCTTTAATAATATTATACTTTGCATATACATTGCCTATAAGTCGTGCAATTGTACTGAAAGAGGTATATTCTTTTGCCTCTGCAAAAGGGTTCCCTAAAATTTTACCTCTATCATTTTCATAAGTGTAGCCTCCTTTTACAGTAGAATCATAGATTGGTAATATCGGATTGAATAACATAGCAGAATTAGTAACTCCTGGCACGATCGTTCCTGCATTGGTTAAAACACCTGTGGAAGATATCCTGGAAAATGATATGCTGTTTCCCACACTGAGCCTTTTAGTCACATCCCGATCCAGGTTTGCCCGAAAGGAGTATCTTTTAAAGTCTGAGTTGATTATTATTCCTTGCTGTGTAAAATATCCTCCTGATATGGCATATTTCGTTTTTTCATCTCCGCCGGATACAGAGACCTGGTAACTGCCTATTGGAGCAGTCCTTAGTAGAGCATCCTGCCAGTCCGTTCCTTTACCCAGGTTTTTTGGGTTTACATAAATTGGAGTAGCATTTGCGTTTAACTTAGCGTCATTTACAAGATTGGCAAATTGTTCTGCATCCAAAACGTCTACTTTATGGGATATTTGCTGAATTCCCTGATATACATCAAAACTTGTAGATGCGCCACCAGAATGACCTCTTTTAGTGGTTATCAATACAACACCATTTGCGCCTCTTGATCCATATATTGCTGTAGCCGATGCATCTTTTAGTATCTCTATTGATTCGATATCATTAGGATTTATTGATGCCAGAGGACTAATCCGTGGTCCACGTGTAACTCCAGTACTTAAATCAGCACCATCACTACTAATTAGCATTCCATCTATTACATATAATGGTTCGTTTCCGGCATTAATAGATGAAGTACCTCTTATCCTAATGGAAGTTTCAGCACCTGGTTTCCCTGATAATTGAGTTACCTGTACGCCAGCGGCTCGTCCCTGCAAAGCCTGGTCAAATGATGTAATCTGTACCTTTTTAAGATCATCAGATTTTATGGAGGATATGGAACCTGTGAGGTCGCTTTTCCTGGCGGTTCCATAACCAATCACAACAACTTCGTCTAATGCTTTATTTTGCTGAGATAAGGAAACCTTGATTATTTTTTGGTCAATCACTTTTACCTCTTTTTTTAAATAGCCTACGGATGTAAAAACAAGAGTACCCCCCATCTCAGGTAAATTAATAGTGAAATTTCCATTTATATCTGTCACGGTACCCTTGGTTGTCTCTTTAACCACTACATTGACACCAGCCATGAAAGCTGATATAGCTAACAATACAAGAAGACGATGGTATTTTCTCATATAATTACGATTAAGAATTTTCTTAATTTTTTAAATTTTCACACGTTTGTATGTAACAATCTTAAATGAAACCTAATAATTTTAAGCCTGAAAATTAATTATGATCTATCCTTTCTCTATATCAATTGTATAAGTAAAGCTATCTGCCCGATAATAACCCAAATTGTATTCAAAAGGTCTGTCGCCGGGATCACAAACGATTCTTTTCCTAAATAACACAGGATCCCCTTCTTTGATGTGCAATTTTGCAGAAAGCTCTTTGTCAGCTATTATGGCACTTATTCCTTCCTTAGATACTGATGCTATCGTATAAAATTCTTTTTCCAACATTTCGTAAAGAGGCTTTGAAAAATCTTCCTTTCCAGTTAATGATACCCTTGGATGGAAATAAGAAATAAAATACACAATAGGTCCCGAAGGCAATCCTCTTATACGTTCCAGTTTCAAAACCTTTGCTTTATATGGTATTCCGAAGAGCTCTGAAATCCGTTTATCGGCAGCCGCCCAACTTACCTTTAAATTATAGGTAATAAAGGAAACTCCTTTATCTCCCATTTCATGAGTGAAGCTGCTCCATTTGTTCAACTTAGTCGTAATATTATTCTTCGCTACTTTCGTTCCTACACCTTTCTTACGTATCAATAAACTCTCATACACCAATTTGTTAGTGGCTTGCCTTACCGTGTTCCTTGCTATTCCTAAATGCTTGGCCATATCTACTTCATTTGGAAGTAATTTTCCATCCCGATATTCAGGATCCTCTATTAACTTTCGTAATAAGTCTTCTACCTGTGAATGCAGGGGAATCGAGCTGCCATGGTCTATTCTAAACTTACTCATTTTAAATGATTGTGTTTTTTCGATATGTTCAAACATATAGACATAATAAAATTAACAGGATTTTATAAATAAACCAAATTTTTTTTAACTCTTTAATAAACTATCATTCTATATGGCACGGGAGAACAGTTACTGAAAACTTTTATTTTTGAACCATCCAGACACTTCATCCGAATGCAGGAGAAGCACTCTCGATTGCTAAATATAAAATGTTATGCATTTTATTTCTCAAAGAGATTTTACGTTTATCAAATACGCGAAACAGCTCATTAACTGAAACTATGCTGTTGACTTTCTCAGTCTCAGCACAAAAATCATTGAAACAAAACAAAGACACCAGCGCTTTTATTTATGAAGTGGAAGCTGCTCCCGAATGGACAAAATTATTTTTCCGAAATTCAGGATGGTTTGGAGCGGATGGCATTTTTTCTATACCTCTAAGTGGGGTTGATAAAAACAAAAATGAGGGAAAAGATTCTACTTTACTATTATTTAGTGATACCTACATAGGAGAAGTACAAAATAACAAACCTCTTCCTGGCAACACAATGGTCAACAACTCGGTAGCCTATATTAATGGTTACAATCCAGATCCTTCTAAAATCGACTTTTATTATAAACAACGAAAAGATGGAACCCCTGAAACATTTTTCGTTCCACAAACATCTACAGTTGCCAAACCACAATTGTTTTGGTTAGGAGATGGATTTATTAATAAAGAAAGAAATAATACATTGTACATTTTTGGCTACAAAGTAGAAAGAACAGGGCCTGGAGTCTTTGATTTTATAGAACCAGGAGTCTCTATAATCGCGGTAAAAGAGGCGGGTAAGCCTCCTTTCACCAATCAGCGACAGATTGAAACCTCCCTGCACATTAAGAATGAAAATTTAGGCGAAGGAAATATGGGTGCAGGCATTTTGGTAAATACCAAATGGGCTGGCGCTCCTGCTCCGGATGGATACGTGTACGTTTATGGTTGCACAGATAAAGATAAAAGTTTGGTAGTGGCCAGAGTAAAGCCGGCAGATTTTGAAATTCAAACAAAGTGGAGATTTTATGATGGAAGCTCATGGAGCAAAAACATTAATGACCTCAAGTCTGTTACCAATGGTGCCTCCAACGAATTAAGTATGACCCCACTTTCCGATGGCCGCTTCTTGCTGATCTTCCAGGTTATGGGGTTATCAGATAAAGTGGGAATGAGAATAGCCGCAACGCCCGTTGGACCTTTTTCCGAAATCAAGGAAATATATACTACACCAGAATGGAAAGATGGTATATGGACCTATAATGCAAAAGCTCATCCGGCTCTATCAAAACCCGGAGAGTTATTAATCAGCTATAATACAATTACACCCGATTTTTGGAATGACATACAAAAGGACGCCCATATATACCGTCCGAGATTTATCAAATTAAAGTTCAAGCCATAGTATTTATTTATTCTTCGAATAAAACCATCTAAAGATAAAGCTATTTATGGCAAGCTAACCTAAGTCCAATAGAGCTTACATCTATTTTACTTACATGCCAGCGGCCAAGATTTCCGGTAAATAGCTGATCAAAGTTTTCTCCTCCAAAAGCTATGTTAGTAGGGTTTGAAAGCGTATGTGCTTCCCAGTCTTCAATCAGCAATGTAACCTCTTGTTTTTTGTTTACTTTGAAAATACTGTTAGGGGCATAACAGGCAACATATAAGTTCTCCTGTTTATCAAAAGCGATACCATCAGGGCAAGTTTGAGGAAGCGTACAAAAAACTTCACGCTTCCCGGCCGAGCCATCACCATTAATAGCGATCCGCTCTACTCCTGGAAGCCAGGTGCAGACTACGTAGAGGAAATCTTCATTAGCGGACAGGGCTAAACCATTTGCAAAATTGAAAGGGCCATGATGCCATATACGACCATTCCCTGCAGCATCGTAGCAAAATATTTTTCCTGTTACCTGTCTGAATGCTCCACTTTCACTTACAAATAATCTTCCATCCCTGGTAAAACTGGCATAGTTAGGTATATTAAAGTTTTCCCCATTCGCTCCGGTTGCATATTTCTCCAAAACATTACTCTTTATATCAAGTTTCCATACACATTTATTTTTCGAGTCGCACACAGCGAGCCAGGATGCATCTGGCGAAAAAGCAATTCCAAGAACAAATCCCTGAGTATTGTTTATCTCTTTAATACTTTTTCCATCCGCTGATATTCTATATATCTGGCCTGCTTCTCCTCCAGCCCACACAGATCCATCAGGATGAACAGCTATACACTCCGGATGGTCGAGGCCATCTGCAAAAATGGAAACCTTATCAATTGTTAAAGCCATAGTATCAGATTTTTGAAGTAAGATATAGATTGAAGTATTTATTTTGTTCGGCTATTTATTATTTCTTCTTACTCAGTTGAGTCCATCTCTATTCCGGAAGAGCACTATACCAATTAGGTCTTCGGGGATCACGATCGTAAGGGTAACCACCTACTTCTTTAAAAGATGTTTTATTTTGAATGATAAATACACTTTAATCCTTTTTGCTTCCTTGTATGGTAATGCCTAATCCACCATCAATCCTTATGGCCTGCCCGGTTATAAAAGAAGCCTTGTCATCGCTTAAATACATTACAAGTTCTGCAATCTCAACTGGTGTCCCTATACGTTTGGCAAGATGCATATCAATACACTCCTGCATCACTGCATCAGGATCAGGTGATAATGCGAAGGAATCGCGCAACATGGGAGTATCAATTGTTCCGGGGCAAACAGCAACACACCTTATGTAAGGTGAGTAATCAACTGCTATACTTCTTGTCAAACCAAGGATCGCAGTCTTTGCAGTAGTATATGCGGCAACTTTAGGCTGGCTAACGAATGCCTGCACGCTTGCTATATTAATAATTACCCCTTTCTTCCTTTCCATCATAAGAGGAATCGCAGCTTTAGAACAAAGGAATAAGCTTTTTAGATTCACGTTCATAACCTCATCCCATTCTTCTACAGTAGTTTCTGTTACGCTGCCATAACGTTGAATGCCGGCATTATTTACTAAAATATTTATGTGCCCAAATTTCCTTTGTATCTCTTTAAATGCTGATTTCACCTCTGTCTCCACAGATACATTACAATGAGCAAAAAACCATCTTTTATCTTTTATACCTGATTTTCCATTAACTAAATCAAGCAATACCACATTAGCACCGGCTTCATAAAATAGCTTTGCGCAGGCTGCACCGATTCCCTTTGCTGCCCCGGTAACTACAACTGTTTTATTCTGATAATTCATTGACTATGTTTTGTGAAGGTTTAATGATAATATCACTCTCTCCTTCCAATGCCTTTAAAACTAATTTGTTTTTTGAAAAATAAATTCTTTGAACTCCTTTAAACCCATCTTCGACAGAAAGTATAAATGAAAAAAATCTTTTAGTAATCGTTTCTCCCGCGTCAATATAGGCATACGTTTTCTCGCCAAACAAAGAGGTGGCAACATTTAGTATTTCTTCGAAAGGTTGATGAATGCCTGCAGTCCCAAACTCTATACCTCTATATTGAATTTTATTTTCAACGTAATGTTGCCACAAATGAATCCAGGGATAATGACTTCGTTTCCAAAAATAACCAAACAAAATGTGGTGTGTTGGAGAAAATGCTGTAATCCATCCATAATCATCCTCCGGATTTACAATAAAAGAATAGACTGCATTATAAAATGTCCCTGAGTTTCTAAGGTCCAAAGTATTATTACAGTCATCTTTTGCAGTTGGCCATTTAATGATGTTGGAAGAAATGTCTTTATAAAAAGCCTGGTCAAAACCCGTGGCGGCATTACAATCTATGATGGTGCTTTGATCAAGAAATGGTGCGGCAAGTGTTGGATGTTGTACTATGTTATACAGCCTCCCTAAAGGATTTATATTCGTAATCATTTCCTTCACTGCATATACCGGATTATGCTCATCCATTAAAAGAATTCGGGAAACTTTCAATCCTTCTTTTGTAGCTATTGTGTTTATTTGCAATCTATTGTTGCTTCTTTCCTTAATTGTCCATTCTATATTTGCCGGTTCACCATGATTAGGCAGGCCTGCCTTAATTTCGCCTGCCGATGGTTCGCCCCATCTTCCCAAACACAAGAAATGCCCCTGATAGTTTGCACCAGCCTTGTTATTGGAAGGCATCTGTTCTTTTGAGAAAGAAAAACTTAATGGATTTATTTCCTTCCCTTTTAAACGGAAAGAACTGATTGCTCCACCAGACGGATCAATAATTATGGAAGCAGAATCGTTTTCAAGTTTGATCTTTTCAATCTGTGCTAAATTCATCTTATGAATATTTGGAAAAGGATTTAATACCTCAAAAGAATGTCAAAAGAATGTTAGTAAATATCGAGCTAAAGACAAAGATTAATTAATTGGATCAAAGATAACTATTTCTAATACTATTATTCCTTGACCTCGTAGACTAACCGCATACAATCCAACATTATCTGGTTTAAATCCCTATTCATATTTTCATTCCTGTTTTCAAAGCTATTGGAAACATGATGGAATTCCATAGTTAATGCTACTTTGATCGTATTGATTGAATCTTTTTTCATTAAGTTCTTTAATATCCTTTATAGTGCGTTACTCTTTTAGTTTTGTTCAAGTTTTAATAATTTCCTTGCCTCGGTTTTACGGGTTTTTATTTCTCAGCTTAACTCTTTTATTTCGTGCGCTAAATAAATCTAAAGCTCTTGCAAAATCAATAAGAGTAAAAATAAAAGGAGAAGTTTTAAATTATTGCTTTTGAATCACTATCAGAATTTATTAAAGAATCTATTAGTAAAATAGAAATCAGCAATGAATTTCAAAAAGTCTATCATCCGGACATTCTTAGATTAAAATGGACGGCCTCTAAAGTATCATTAATAGAGTTACTTTCTGCTTTACAATCCTCGGGTTCATTTAATAAATAAAAAAGCCACTTACTTTTTAATTTATGTAAGTGGCTGATTATCACCGCTCCCCCTTCAGGACTTGAACCTGAGACCCTCTGATTAACAGAACTGTTTTTATCAGTTTGGGAGGGTTTCTAAGTAT
>CAJDUV010000135.1_pt1 | contig 10358 bp, 9 predicted proteins | sample 7391201 | NCBI WGS metagenome assembly CAJDUV01 (sample SAMEA7055680, study PRJEB34461) | soil metagenome | biome: terrestrial ecosystem; feature: Peninsula; material: soil | place: Antarctica | collected 2016 | reverse complement strand
TATAAATCAAAAGACATTAAAGTTCCTTTTCTATTTCATCCATTACTTTATCAAAATCCAATGCCTGTTTTTGGTTACCACTGTAATGTTGCAGCCTTTTAAGCACAGTCTCTTTATGCCATAGAGGAATATCATCAACAATTTCATCGTCAATACCTTTATATTTATCTTTCAACGACTCCCAATCATTAATTGGAATGTATACGCCTGTAGTATTACCCTTGCTGTCTGAAATATATTGTAAGTTCATAATGAAATTATTTAACCATTATAATTCGCTGTAATTAGCAGCTCCAATAGAAAATTCATCCCGATGTTTTTTGCGAAATACTTCAATTTGTTGTTTTAGTATTACAAATTCATAGAACGGAAGTTCATTAATTCAAAATCTGAACTTTCCATTTTGAACTACTTTTCAAATTTTATTTTTATCTCATAGAAATCTTTTCTCCCGCTGATTGTCGCTTCGATGTTTATATTCCCTTTACTTCCTCCCACAAATGCTGCACCAGCCCATCAGCCAGCCCTATCCTCGGAACATATATTTCGGTTGCGCCAGCCCACCGCATCACGTTGATGTAAATTTGTAATGCCGGAACAATTACATCTGCCCTGTCTTCTTTTAATTTATAAATATTGATCCGATCCTGCACAGGCACATTACTTAATTCTTTGTAAAAATCACGTAAAAGTTCAAGAGACAAAGGTTTTCCATCTTTTCGTTTACTGAGCGAAAAAACTTTATTGATATTACCTCCGGAACCAATAGCGGTTACCGCTTTTGACCCCTTGGTTTTATTCTTTACCGATTGCTTCATCTCATCCCACATAGCGCCATCCACTTTATTTTTAAGCAGACGGATAGTTCCAATGTTGAATGAATCTTTAAAGATCATTTGATTGTTGCTGAAAAAAGTGAGTTCAGTGCTGCCTCCGCCTACATCAATGTACAAATAAGAATGTTCTTTGTCCATGTTTTCAGCAATATGGTTTTCAAATACAAAAGATGCTTCTGCACTTCCGGTAATGACTTCTATTTCGATACCGGTTTCTTTTTTTACCAATGAAATAATTCCTTCTGTATTGGAAGCATCTCTCATTGCAGAGGTAGCACATGCTTTTATATACTTTATTTCAAAAGCATCCTGAAGATTCTTAAATGCTTTCATGGTAAATAAAAGCAATTCAATTTTATGATCTGAAATTTTACCGGTGTCAAACACATCAAAACCCAATCTGATAGGTACTCTTATCAGGGTTATCTTATTGAATGAGGATTTGCCGGATGCGTCCGCCGAAACTTCCGTGATGAGTAATCTCGCCGCATTACTGCCAATATCAATTGCTGCCAGTTTCAATGTTAGTATATTTTTTCTTTAAAAGGTAATTGTAAGTTTCTATTTGCGAGCGTATCTTCTTATCATTATCCCTGATCACGTACTCATTTGAAAGTTCATTATCCAGAATTCTTGCTTTTACATTATCGCTCAATTGTATACCGAGAATGTCTTTTAATTCCTGTTGTATTTCCTTGTCTAAAACAGGGCATGCTGCCTCTATTCTGTGATCAATGTTACGAACCATCCAGTCTGCAGAAGAAATAAATATTTTCTCTTTTCCGTCATGATCGAAGATCATAACCCTTGCATGTTCAAGGTACTCATCTACAATGCTGATCGCTTTCACTTTCTTCTGAAATTTTTTATTTTGAGTAAACATGCAGCATATTCCACGAACGATCATTTTTATTTTCACGCCGGAGCGGGCAGCAGTATAAAGCTTTAAAATAAGTTCTTCATCGCTAAGTGAATTTAGTTTCAGAGTGATCGAAGCATGTTTCTTTTCCCTTGCGCTTTTAACTTCTTTGTCTATCAAAAAATTAAGTTGCTTGCGCATAGCGATGGGGCTGACTATTAATTTTTTACATGCTTTTAATGGTTGCAGATTTTTAGGGTTCTCCAAATGGGCAAAAATGCGGTTTACATCTGCCATAATATTTCTGTCGCTGGTAAGCAGGCAATGATCGCCATAAACCAAACTTGTTTTTTCATTTAAATTTCCTGTACTCACAAATCCATAATGAACAGTTTGATTATCCACTCTCTTTTTAATAAGGCAAATTTTAGCATGGACCTTCATATTCGGCAAACCGATAAAGACTTTTACGCCCGCATCTTCCAGAATTTCTTTCCATTCGATGTTGGCTTCCTCATCAAACCTGGCGCGTAATTCGAGAATAGCCGTTACTGATTTTCCGTTTCTTACCGCATTGGTAAGCGCGTTAATAATATTGGAATCTGCGGCCAACCTGTAGCAGGTAACTTTAATACTTACTACCTCCGGTGCAATGGCGGCTTCGCGCAAGAGATCAATTACCGAATCAAAAGAATGGTATGGAAAATTTAATAGAACATCTCTTTGTAAAATGACATTCGTTACACTTTTTACATTTTGCAACAAAGGATGAATGAAAGGTTTTTTTCTTGAATTTTTTTTTTGAAAAACAGAGTCGGGAAAATCAATAAAATCTTTAAAATTGTGAATACGGCCTCCGGACCGGATGTTATCTTTATTAGTTAACCCTAATCTTTTAATTAGATAGTTTAAGACTTCACTGTCAATTTCCTTATCAAAAGTAAAACGAACTGGTTTCCCTTTTTTGCGGTTCTTTAATCCTTTTTCTATCTTTTGAAGCAAGGAGGTACTTACATCATTATCAATATCAATTTCCGCATCGCGGGTCACCTTTACAATGTGTGCAGAAAAAGTGTCGTAGCCGAAATAACTAAAAATCTGCGGAAGGCAAAACCGGATCACATCTTCCAGTAAAATTATATAATTATTATTTTCTGTGGAAGGCAAAATAATAAATCTGTTAAGCCTTACAGGTACTGAAACTAAGGCAAAACGTTGTAAAATTTTACCATTAGAATCAGATAATTTACAGGCGAGATAAATTGATTTATCGTTTAACGTAGGAAAAGTCTGAATGCTTTCAATCATTAAAGGAACGATATTGCTTCTTATATAATCGTTGAAATAGGAGAGTACAAATTTTTGCTGTTCGCGGTTAAGCTGCGTTTCATTTATTAAAAAGATTTTCTCATTATTTAATTCAGTAAGAATATTTGCCCATGCCCTGTTAAATTGATTTTGCTGGTTGGCAACTTTAAAATTGATCTCTTCAAGAATATTTACCGGAGAAACTTCCATATGCATGTTGGCCTTCGTTCCTAATTCTATCATGCGTTTTATGGTAGCTACCCGCACGCGAAAAAATTCATCGAGATTGCTGGAAGAAATTCCAAGGAAACGAATGCGTTCGCGTAGCGGCACCGTTTTATCATCTGCTTCCTGCAGCACTCTTCCATTAAAAGAAAGCCAGCTAATATCCCTTACTATTATTCTTCGTTTTTCCATGATCTATCGAAAAATTATTTTAAGTCTGAACTATCATTGGAGTGGTTAGAATGATTTTTATGATTGCAAAAGCTTCCTCATAAAAATCACCATAAATCAGACAGCAAACATCAGTCAATTCTATATCAGACGTCAGGCATTTCTACATTATACCTTTTATCCTTTCAATAGTGCCTGTTGTGGAAAAGCCTTCTTCCAGAGGGATGATTTCAACTTTTCCTCCGTCTGAGATAACTTCGCTTGCGCCTACAACAGTGTCAATAGTATAATCCCCTCCCTTTACCAGCACATCCGGTTTTATTTTTTTTATTAATTCAAGTGGAGTTTCTTCATTAAAAATGACCACCGCATCCACCATAATCAGAGAAGCAAGTAATAATGCCCGTGATTGTTCTTTGTTGACAGGTCTGTTATTTCCTTTTAATCTTTTAACCGATTCGTCTGAATTAACACCTACCACAAGGATATCGGCAAAAGATGCAGCTTTTGCAAGAACGGCGATATGGCCTTCATGCAAAATATCAAAAACGCCATTCGTAAAGGCGATTGTTTTACTTTTAAGCCTCCACCGTATTACTTGTGGTACTACTTCTTCCTGTTTCAATATCCTCTCCCGGATGGTATCGCTTTTTTTCATTTTTATTTTTATTATTATAAATCAATAATCCAAAACTTAAAATACCCACAACAATTAAAATTCCGGTTGTTACGCTCCACATCAGCCATCCAAATGAAATGTTATCTACATTGTAAATAAGTAAAACCTGTTGCACGGCCACAGGAAATGCGCCAATACCACCCGGCGCAATTATCATGGCGAGTGTAGATAAAGAAAGTACGCTGAAAGCTGCGCCAATCCCAAGATGAGACGTTTCTGAAAGTGCCTGAAAACCGACATAAATCTCGAGCAAATACATGCTCCATATAAAAATAGTATGGGCAATAAAAGACTTTCGTTTTTTCAAATGAATGATCGTTAATACGCCTTCCCTTAGTCCCACATGTAAAGTTTTCAATTTAATTATATGCCGATGATCGGAGTGCTTTTTGAAAACCCATTTGATTAAAAAATAAATAATGAGAATAGCTACTAGAAAAATGATGATTTTTACCCAAATCGGTATTGCATGCTTCTGAGCGGTGAAAATCGCTATTTTTTCTTTTATAAAATCACTCACTGTTTTTACCTGGATTAAAATAGTAATTACAATTACAATGAAATAGCAGATCAGGTCAAAGATTCTTTCTATAATAATAGTTCCCACCAATTTAGTAAATGGGATTTTTTCATAACGGCTCAGTAAAGTGCATCTTAAAATTTCGCCTGCACGAGGGAGAAAAGTGTTGGCAAAATAACCACATAAAGTAGAGTAAAAAGTATTTGAGATTGATGGCCGGTACCCCATCGGCTCAATTAATATTCTCCAGCGGATAGCGCGGCTTAAATGACTTAGAATTGCCATAAAAAAAACCGGAATAATAAAGATGTAATTGGCATTGTATAACGAGTCAATAAACTGGACCCTTTGCAAATGATTCATCTTGCCTAATTGCCACCACGTTAAGAAAATTCCAATGCCTAAAAAAATCAAATATTTTAAAACTGAAATTATTTTTTTCTTCATATTTTTTACAAGATAATAAAGAGGATGCAGTTTTAAAGATTTGATAAAAGAAATTATTGAAAAAATTATCTAACTGACTATGCCATCTGCAATCTCAAGCCTGCAATTCTACTTCATATGCGCCTAAATACTGAATCATTTAGCTAAAGAAAACTCGCCTCTTCTACAACTAAATTCTTGAATGCAATGAACAAAATAGAAGAAATAGATTAGATTATAACAGAAAACTATAAAAAAATAAAGGAATATAATGAGCTTTAATTTTGAGAAACACCTTTTTCTAAGGTCAATCAGAAATTTCAATCATTAGAAAGAAATTTATTAAAAGATCCAAATTAATAAAAACGAACCAGTTTTTTAGTTTTCTTTGACCAACAGTTTTTAAATCACTTTTAATGTATCAAAGCAACCTTAGTAAAGATCATCCTGTCCTCATTACATCCGATTTTATGCCTTGCAAAGTCCTTGCAAAGTATAACTTAATCAGAAGCAAGATAATTATAATCCTCAAGCAACTTTTCCAAAAAATCAATTGAATCCATATCAGTACCTATATGTAATACATTCTGAACTTTTATGGCCACACGTACACATATTTCTCTATTATGTTTTTTATAAAATAAATTAATTACGTTTTTTATAGTGTTGATGTCGCGGTCAGAAAGTTTTAACACTTCGGGAAACTTTACCACAAAATTTTCTGGTTTTATATCCATAAAAATAGTATCATCAACAGTAAATGGGGAACGCGTATTTACCACTACTGTATTGGCGGCCAGATCCCCAAGACGCTGATTGTTTTTTGATACCCCGATAAAAATGACCACAATAAAACCCAGAAAACAGGTACCTATTATATAAGTGAAAAGGCTTTCGCCACTCAGAACGGTGTAGCCAAAAAAGAATGGCCACTCAAAAGCTTTAAACATCCACCTGGTCAGATATTGACTTAATGAAGGTTCCCCGCCATCAAGGCTGATCACCCTTATATCCAGCAACTTTTTTCCGATGGTTTGACCATGCGTCATTATTTCGCATACTATTGAATACAATAGCATTGGAATAGAAATAGTAAGAATATCCAAACCTACGCGGCTTCTTAAGAAGCCGGTATCTGCGGCATTAAACCCACCATAATATACATATTTCATGCTCAAGAAAAATACGATCAGAATGGTAAGATCCACCAGGTAAGCGAATATTCTTTTATAAACTTCTGCAATTTCAAATTCAAGATCAATATTAAAAATAGTAGCTATTTGTATCAGCGGCATGCAGCAATTTATTATTTTAAAATAAAAATCAGCTTTTTTATTTTTTACTGATTAAATTGTTTCACTTTGAAACTGTGCTACTAATATTTGTGTATGCGTGAAGCAAGATTTATAAAAAAGAATGTTGAAAAATGGAATCAATATCAGCACGAAGAAACTGATGATCCCGATGAAATGGCCGACCGTTTTATCACCTTACTGGATGATCTTTCTTATGCAAAGACCTTCTATCCAAAAAGTAAAGTTACCCGGTGGATAAACGGTATAGCTGCTTCTATTTATCAAAATATTTATCAAAACAAAAAACAGAATTTCTCCCGCATAATTCTATTTTGGAAATATGAGCTGCCCTTATTATTTCGCCGTTACCGGAAAGTTTTGCTTTTTACTTTTGCTTTATTTGCGGCTATTGTGGCCATAGGAGTTATTTCTTCAATAACCGACCCTGATTATGCAAAGGATTTTTTTAATAATAAAGTACAAAAAGGTTATTACGATCAAACCATTTCAAGAATTCAGGAGGGCGATCCGTTTGGAGTTTATAAAGATGACAATCCTTTCTCTATGTTTGTACGCATTGCCTATAATAATATCAGTGTTGCCTTTAAAGCTGTAGTATTTGGCGTTTTATTTGGAATCGGCACTATTTTCCTGATGTGGACTAACGGAATCATGTTGGGTTGTTTTCAATATATCTTCTTCTCGCAGGGTTTGGGGTGGCAATCTGTGATGGTAATATGGATTCATGGAACTTTAGAAATTTCATCAATCGTAATTGCAAGTTGCGCCGGCTTAATTCTTGGCTTTGGTTGGCTTTTCCCAGGTACGTTTACACGCAGGCAATCATTTTTAAAATCTGCTAAAGATGCTATGAAAATTTGTATTTGCCTCATCCCATTTTTTATAGTGGCGGCCTTTTTTGAAAGTTACGTAACTCATTTAATGAGCAACACCTTTCAAAGAAATTCAACCAATATAGGGTTACCGGTTCCTGTAAGTATAATGATACTTGCCGGTTCATTTTATTTAATTCTTTGGTATTTTATTTTATACCCTTCCCGGTTAAATGCAAAAGGTTTTAAAATAAAAGAAGGTAAAATAATAAAGAATGGAGTGCAATATGAATAAGAATATTTTTCCTGCAGTTTTCATTTTAATAATGATTTTATTCACGAATCAAAATTCTTTTTGTCAAAAAAATGGATATGCCGGGGATACTGTTTTAAGCGCCGATTCGTCTGATGTGAGATCATTTTTAAATAGCAAAAGTGATTCTCTTACGAAGTGGAAAATGAGCCGGGAATTTTTATATATGAACTATCTCGACAGCCTTTTAAGAAAACAAAAATCAGTAAAATCAGACACGGTAAGGATCAATGAAAATTCAGGTGAAATAAAAAAAAGCCAGGAACGAAGTAATCCGGTAGCTATCCGGTTTTTAAATAGCTTCCCTGTAAAAATATTCTTTTGGTTGATCGCTGTGTTTTTTATTGTATTCATAATTTATAAAGTAGTTTTTAAGAATAAAATGTTTTCAATAAACGGGGAAAAATCAAATAAGGAAACTGATGATGATTCGTTAAAATTGAATGAACCTTCTGAATACGACATCCATATTTCAACGGCAGAAACAAATAAAGATTTCAATCTTGCAGTCAGGTATTTATATTTAAAAACCATCGCGATACTTTCAGAAAGAGAATTGATCCAATTTTCTGCGGATAAAACCAACAGGGAGTATTTGTCGGAAATGGAATCAGGTTTATTGGCAAAAGATTTCGGTCTTTTAACTCATGATTATGAATATATCTGGTATGGGAAATTTGTGATTGATCTCCACCATTATGATTTGGTTAAGGATCAGTTTATCCAATTTATTAAAAAAGTGCAATCAATTTGAAATTATTAATTACATATTGTTTGTTGATCATGATGATTTTTACACAGTCATGTAGCTGCAATTTCAGAAATGATAAAATGATTCCCTCATTAAAAGAGACTTATCTTAAAACTGATAAATTGCCATTTGGTTCTTTTGTTGCGTATAACAGGTTGCAGGCTATTTTTAAAGATAACTGGATTGAAACCACAGATAAACCTTTTGACGATACGTGGCAAAACATAAAAAGTTATTCTACCAAAACAAAATACTCTGTTTATTTTTTGGTCACTCAAAATCTTATACTCCAAAACAATGAATTGAAAGCGATGATGAATTATGTAAGAGCAGGAAATGATTTGTTTATTGCAGCGGATTTTATTGATAAAAAATTACTGGAAAGTATTTATTGCACCATTGACAGGCAAGGAGAAATTTTAAATGAGGTGAATGGTAAAATGAATGACACTCACGTAAGTATTTATTTTGGAGATGACTATAAAGCACCTAAATACGGATATTATTATTTTCCATTTTTAAATTCTATCAATAGTTATGATACAGAATTTACAAGAGTTTTGGGAGTAAATGAAATTGAATTACCAGATTATGTAGTATTGTTTATTGGAAGCGGCCGAATTTATTTGCATGTGGCACCCCGTGTTTTCAGTAATTATTTTTTACTGACCAAAGACAATTTTCATTATTTTGAAAATGTAATTTCTTACCTGAGGTTAAATCCAAAAAATATTTATTGGGATGAATATTATAAAAATAAAATCCCGGGGGAGAACGGAAATAACGCATCCAATAAAAACAACCCCAATACTTTCTCCACCTTAAGCGTGATACAAAAGAATCCTCCTTTATGGTGGGCCTTTTTACTGGCCGTCGCGGGTATGTTATTGTTTGTTTTGTTTAATTCAAAAAGAAAACAAAAGATAATTAATGTAATAAAACCAAACAGCAATGCAACACTGGCCTTTACAGAAACTGTTGGAAGGCTTTATTATCAGCATAAAAACAACAGGCGCATCGCTGATAAAATGATTACCTATTTTTATGAAAATATTCGAAATAAATATTTTATAAACACAACCCATATAAACACGGAATTTATTAATTCACTTTCAGGGAAAAGTGGTTTAGCGCCTGGTGAAGTAAGTATTTTATTCAATATTATTAAAAATATTCAGTTAAATGAAATAGTGACTGATGAGGAGCTCTTGGAATTAAATGAAAGAATTGACAACTTTAATAATTATAAATCCTGATGGAACAAAATTTATTTGAACAACGAATTGATACCAGTATGCTTAATGAAGCCATTATTAATATCAGAAATGAAATTGGAAAGGTAATAGTAGGCCAGCATAAAATGGTTGACTTGCTTTTGATTGGGTTATTATGCGATGGCCATATCCTCATTGAGGGTGTTCCCGGCGTAGCTAAAACCCTTACCGCAAAGTTGATCGCAAAGATCATTGATGTTGAATTTTCCAGGATACAATTTACGCCTGACCTGATGCCCGGCGACGTGTTGGGAACTTCTATATTCAATCCTAAAGAAGCCGACTTTGAATTTAAAAGAGGCCCCATATTCAGCAACATAATCTTGATTGATGAAATAAACCGCGCACCGGCAAAAACACAATCCGCCTTGTTTGAGGTAATGGAAGAAAGGCAGGTAACTATTGATGGTTTTACTCATTATATGGATTTTCCTTTTTTGGTGCTCGCCACACAAAATCCCATAGAACAGGAAGGAACCTACCGGCTTCCGGAAGCACAGTTAGACAGGTTTTTGTTTAAAGTGATTGTAGATTATCCCTCTGTTGACGAGGAAATAAATATTCTGATGAACCAGCAGTCGCTCACCCAAAATACTTTGCTAAATAGTGTTGACAAAATTATCTCTGCGGCTCAGATCACGGAATACAGAAGTATGGTAAATGCAGTAATTATAGAACCGGGTTTGGTGGCATTTATTGCTAAAATTGTGAATGCGACACGCAATAACCCATCTTTATTTTTGGGAGCTTCGCCACGTGCCTCACTTGCTATTTTAAGAGCTTCAAAAGCCAACGCGGCAATTAAAGGAAGAGATTTTGTAACACCGGAAGACATTATTGAAATGGCAGTTCCTGTAATGCGGCATCG
>CAJDUV010000024.1_pt1 | contig 10411 bp, 5 predicted proteins | sample 7391201 | NCBI WGS metagenome assembly CAJDUV01 (sample SAMEA7055680, study PRJEB34461) | soil metagenome | biome: terrestrial ecosystem; feature: Peninsula; material: soil | place: Antarctica | collected 2016 | reverse complement strand
CTATTGTCTATTATAATATGCTATACAAATTTTATAAAATGAAAAGAACAATTAACTTAAAGAAATTAAGCCTTCTTTTTCTTGCATTCTTCATGCAATACAATTGTTTTTCAAAACCTTCTACTATAGAAAAAATGAAAGCAACCAACCAATTGGATTCTCTTCCTCTTAAAGGATTTCTTTTCGGAGATGATCAGCCCTACCCTGAGTGCCATGCCTCCACTATTATTCATTTAAAAAATGGAGAATTTATTGCGGCCTGGTTTGGCGGAACAAAAGAGAAGAATGACGATGTGGGTATTTGGATGACGAAAGGAAAGCCAGGCGCCTGGGGTAAAACATTTGAAGTAGCAAAAATTAATAATGAACCACATTGGAATCCGGTTTTATTCCGGTCGCCTGAAGGAAAAATATTTCTTTTCTTCAAAGTAGGAAAAGAAATTCCTCAATGGGAAACATGGGTAAAGACTTCGGATGATGAGGGGAAAACGTGGTCAGAAGCAAAAGAGTTGGTAAAAGGCGACCATGGCGGACGCGGACCGGTGCGTAATAAAATGATCGTGTTGTCCGATGGCGCCTGGCTTGCGGGTGCATCCAATGAACAAGGATTATGGAACGCTTTTTTTGACCGCACCGAAGATGAAGGCAAGACATGGCATGCAACGCCGTATCTCCAGATTGATCGTAAAGAAATAAAGGGTAAAGGAATCATACAACCCACACTTTGGGAATCAGCGCCCGGACAAGTACATGCCCTACTTAGAAGTTCGGGGGGAATAATATGCCGCAGCGATTCCAAAGATTATGGCAAAACATGGTCGCCTGTTTACGAGACTTCGTTGCCCAATCCAAACAGTGGGATTGATGTCGCAAAACTATCAGACGGCACATTAGTATTAGCTTATAATCCAACAACTAAAGACTGGGGATCACGGGGTAAACTATCACTTGCCATTTCATTTGATAATGGAAAAACATGGCCTAAGAAAATAGATATGGAAGATGGTAATCCGGAAGAAGAATTTTCTTATCCTGCCATCATTAGTTTTAATGATACTATCGCTGTGACTTATACCTATAACCGAAAAAAAATAGCTTTTTGGATGGCCACGAAGGATTGGATCATAAAGAACGCTGTGCCCATAGAACCAACTCCTGCTAAACCCTAAACTCTAAACCAATCTAAACTTCTTATGAGAGTAATTGATATTGTTGTTTTTATTCTGTACCTGGTTGGCATCACGCTTTTCGGAAGTTCTTTCTTTAAAAAAAACAGGACTGCTGATTCCTATTCTCTGGGTGATAGCAATATTCCTGCGTGGGTGATCTCGATGTCTATTTTTGCTACGTTTGTAAGCAGCATCAGTTTTCTTGCCTTGCCGGGAAACGCCTATCTTACTAACTGGAATGCTTTTGTTTTTAGTTTATCAATTCCTATCTCGTTATGGGTTGCAGTAAAATATTTTGTACCCTTATATCGTAAGATCAATAGTCCGTCAGCCTATACTTTTTTAGAAACACGATTTGGCCCGTGGGCACGAATATATGTTTCCTCCTGCTATCTTCTTACACAAATAATGAGAGTAGGAACCATACTGTATCTTTTAGCGCTTACGCTTAATGCCGTAGTGGGCTGGGATATCATTACCATTATTATCATTACAGGATTAACGGTAACTATTTATTCACTACTTGGGGGATTTGAAGCCGTGGTATGGACAGACGCAATCCAGGGAATTATTCTTATAGGAGGTGCGGTTGCTACCATCATTTATATTTTATTTGCAATGCCTGAAGGACCCGGACAACTTTTTTCGATTGCAGCAAAGAATAATAAGTTTGGGTTGGGGAGCTTTGGCATTAGTCTTTCTAAGCCTACCTTTTGGGTGGTACTGGTTTATGGTATTTTTATAAATCTTCAGAATTATGGCATTGACCAAAACTATGTACAGCGATATATGGCCTGTAAAACAGAAAAAGAAGCAAAAAGATCCGCTTTCTGGGGAGGCATGATCTATGTGCCTGTATCATTGGTTTTTGTTTTTATTGGCACGTCTCTATTTTCATTTTACCATTCAGGCGCAGCCACCTTACCGGATGATTTACTGGGTAAGGCAGATAGAATATTCCCTTATTTCATAGTCACTCAATTGCCGGCCGGATTAACGGGTTTATTGATTGCATCTGTATTTGCTGCCGGTATGAGCACCATCGCAACCAGTTTTAATAGCTCTGCAACTGTATTTCTCACTGACTATTACAAACGATTTAGTAAAGAGCCGGTCTCTGAAAAAAAGGCTATGAAAATATTATATCTTTCTTCTCTTATTATTAGCTTACTCGGAATTATGGTAGCCATTGCAATGATGAATGTAAAAAGCGCACTCGATGCATGGTGGAAATTAGCTTCCATATTCAGTGGAGGTATGCTGGGTATATTTCTTCTTGCAGCTTTTTCGCGAATTACCAAATCAACGAATGCACTCATAGGTACCATAGCAGGTTTATTAGTTATTCTCTGGATGAGCATTTCTCCGCTGATATGGGGAGATCAAACATTAGCAAGCCATTTCCATAGTTTTTTGACAATTGTTTTTTCTACGGCTACTATTTTTTTTATAGGATTTTTTAGCTCTCTTCTGTTGCAAAAAAATAAGGGTAAAGCCGGTTTAAAGGAACTGTGAAATAGAGAATTCGTAATTCAGCTTATTGATCTCACCCCTAACCTCCCGATGAATCGTATAGGCGTCAAGTTAAAATAGCCATATATGACATAAAATTCTTGCTAGTTTTAAAAGATTAGCGTTCATTTAGTTCCGTTAGGAACTTTTTGTAGGTAGAAAATCAAAAAGAAAAGCACGAGGCGTTCCTTCGGAACGCTTGGTGCTCACAAATTTTATTTCTACCTACGATTTGTTCCGATGGAACAAGAGCCAAAATCAAGATCAATGAAAGCCTTAATACATTTTCAATAAAATTAAGTTGACGCGAACTCGATGAATCAGGGCAGGCTCTCTCCAAAGGAGTGGGGATATGAAATACAACACCAACAAGCGTTTCATCAATATAAATAATTCTTAGCCTGGAATTGTATAAAGATTTCTGTTTTTAAAAAACCGTTTTGTGCCAGCCACAGAATATGAACAAATATTCAGAATTTCTATTTTTAAAAACTTTTGTGTCCACCGAAAAAAATTGTAAAACAAATCTCCTTTCTTTCCGAAAAAAGTAAAATGTCTTCAATAATTTTTCATAACAAATAAAATGTCCGACAATAAAAAGAATCATTCTATCAGTCGCAGTAAACAAACAAATATTCCGGATTTCTATTTTTAAAAAATTCTTTTTGTTTGCCAAAAAGTAATTCTTTTCATAAAATAAGCCTCTCTCAACCGGTAAATAATTTATAAAATTTTACTTCCATCTACCATAAACGCACGTGTACTCACTGTGTAATCTCCGCCATTTGCATCCTTGTATTTAAGGTCAAGATAAAAAGTGCGGTAACCTTTAGCAGGAAATGACTCGGATGTCTTAATTTTTGCTTTGTGGCTGATGTGAAGGTCTTCGCTTTTCCATAGCTCATTTCGAAAATCCTTGTCCTCTGAATCAGCGTACCATAATGTAGCGCCTAAGAGAATATCCTTTGACGCTGTAACCGTAAGTTTTACTCTTTTTTTGTTTTCAGATGTTTTCCAATTGCAAAGAGGATAGGTTCCATTCCTCATCGCAATTCCAAAAAATGCGCCCAATGCCGAAAAAGCAGATTCGCCATCATCAAGGTCATGTCCCGCATTTGGAACATAATGCAACAGGTTATCCCCTGGTATATCTTTTAGGTAATTCTTTACGTTGTCAATCACCCAATATGGATCGTTAGTGCCCATAAACAATATCTTCGGCATTGTCAACTTATCTCTATATGAATAAGGGTCTATCATGGTTACCAAATCACTACCGTTTTCTGAGCCCATACCCTGCACGATACCTAACTTAACATAATCTTCAATCTCCACACTATATTCTCCGTATGCATCAAGTTGGTGTTTAAGATTTACCGGCATATTTAATATATCAATTACCATAGGCCCTATTGCCTGCACTCTTGGGTCACTGGCGCCGGTAAGCCATGTAGTCCAGCCACGTTTAGAAGCGCCTGAAATTACAAATCTATTGACAGGATGTTGCAGATCTTTGCTTGAAAATTCCTGTACGGCATCCATTGCCTTTACCGCACTTTGAACCATTGGAAAAAGTAACGGCCATGTGTAATCGTTTTCTTCTTTGAACTGATGTAATGTATAAGAGATCAATGCGTCTTCAGTTAAGCTGTCATACAATGGCTGGTTGGGTACCTGCCGTATAATGGCTATGATCGCTTTATTTTTTTTAGCCACTGACATGAACATTTCAGAAAGTTTATCATCTCTTTTTTTCCAGTTAGGCTGTTCATTATTATCTGATCCTCCCGTAATAAATAATAAGGCTCCATCGTAATTATTTTCTTTAGGTGATAATATAGTTAACTGATGGCGCCACGTATATTGTCTCCATTTTTGAGAAGTTAATAACAAGTCGTATCCTTTTACTCCATCTATTTCAAATGAATCTTTTATTTCCCATTGATAAGCAGGGTCAGCCTTATGCAGGTAATGCTGCAATGCGGTAGCAGGAGCAGGTATATAATGCTTCTGTGCGGCAAGGGAAGTTGCCGCATCCTGTGCCAAAATAGTATAAACAAAAAAGAATTGTGTAATAAAAACGAGAGAAAACGATGATAATAATTTTTTCATTTGAAATTGTTTTTTGTTTTTAAATGGACAGACGGAGCAAATATAATGGCATCTTGTTTTTAGATGCCTTTTTTGTGATTGCCTGTTATAATGCCCTGTTAATAATTCTTATTTTATTTTGCAAAATTCATTTGTGTATCGGAATTACTTTCATGTGGCGTTACTTAATATTGAGCAACTCTCCACTGGGGATGGTGAGTACCCAGGCAGTACCAATATTCAGAAGGTTGAGTCGTTGTGGCAAATGAGTCAATAGGAGATCATCAATCCGATACATTCAACAAATTACAGTAAACATACTTTTACAGTGAATTTGTATTTAGTCATTTTAAAGTATCCATTATTCACTGCTTTCCATTACCAAGTAAAACAATAACTGAGTTATCTTTTCCCCTGGTCATCCAGGTATTTCATAAGCTTTTCAGGATGATCCGTTTGCAATCCATCCACTCCCTGGTTCAATGCCTGTTCCCATTTCCCCGGGCCCTCATCCTTGCTTTGCACGTCGAGCCATACTGCAATCTTTCTCTTGTGCATAAGGTTTATCATATCATTGCTATAAGCATTGTCCACTACCTCCACAGGCCTTTTATCCAGCAAATTATTTAGTTGAGAAATATTCATATTTTCGGGAAGGCTTGCCATCAGGGGAACTTGCGGCGTTACATTTTTCCATTGCCCATATTGTTCTTCCTTATTCAAATAAACTACTACGTTATTCTGCATACCTGCTTCTTTTATTAACCGGTAAGTTTTCTCCACATCAGCGTCCTTAAAATCTAAGTAAATATTAATTCTTCCTTTACATAAATTCAATACACTTTTAAAGTCGGGAATGCGATAAGTTGTAGTATCTTCTTTGCCGGTTGGTTGTATTTTCAGGTCTCTGATTTCACTATAATCCAAATCTTTTATCTGCCCTTTTTTACCTGTCATCCTGGTTACGGATTCGTCATGCATAATTACCAAGTGGCCATCTTTGGTAGTACGCAAATCTATTTCTACATAATCTGCACCTTCTTTTATAGCGTTTTCATAAGCAGCCAATGTATTTTCAGGAATATTTAAATGGCTTCCACGGTGTGCTATTATAACTAATTTATGTTTCGTTGTCGGTAATGGTGATGATTGTGGTGTCAAAAAACCCTGGCTAAAAAAGGAAACAACTGACCTGTTAGTAACATCATAAGCGTTAACAACATTAGTAAACAGAAAAGCCAATATTATAATTGAAAGCTTTCTCATAAGTAGAATGAAGATTTTTATGAACTTCCTGTCTGATTAATTTTCTTTATTAATCAGTTATTACTTATCATTAATGTATTTCCTTTAAGAGTTAGTTGCGTGATATTGGATTAAATAAACTGTAAAAAAATATTACCTGAATCAAATTTTGTCTCCGGTATATTTCTAACCATTTGGTAATACGAATTTAAAGTAATTTTCTTAAGTTTATATTGCTAATCTTATCATTAAACTGTATCATCATATCCTAATAAAACTAATGACCAATCTAACAGAAACTCAACTCTTAGGAATCAATGCAGGATTGACAACAACGTATTTGATAGATTCGAGTTTTTCTTTTCGCTGATAAGAGTAAGTGATGTGCAATAAGCCATCAGAAGCCTGCAGCATCGAAGGATAAGAAAAGCTGCCCTCTCCTTTTTCAACCCTTTCAAGATGTGTTTTCCAATTCCATGTTTTTCCTTCATCATCAGATAAATAAAGACTTATCTGGTAACGTCCGTCATCAATATCATTGCCAATAAACGCCCACCTTCCATCACGGAGTTTATACACTTGCACACTGGCTGTATTAGGAATCTGTGTTTTTTGCGCTGCTGTCCATGTCATCCCTGAATCGATAGATTCACTTATTTGTACTCGTGCCGGCGAATCCCCGTTATCGCGCATGTAGGCCACAATCGTTCCATCTTTTTTTTGAATCAAAGAAGGTTGCACATTACCTCTTCCCACTATCGGCAAGCTTGCATGCCAGTTAGTTCCATCGTCACCAGAAATAGCAACCAGGGAAAAGTTAAAACCATCGGAGTACAACGGAAGCAATATTTTATTCTCTCCCAGAAGCAATGGTTTAATTCGCGTCATCCAGCCAATGCTTCGTTTACCTTCGTCCTTACTTGCTTCTACGATCATATTGTCGTATTGCGGAGCATAAGCTGCCCACGCCGATTTGCCTGGCGGTAAATCTTTAAATTTTGATTTCACTTCTGTTGCAAAGTGATCATCCGGCTTGAGCAAAATATTATCCTGCCAGTTCCAAACAGGCGCTCCGCTCTTATTGTAATCAATTGATGTCCTGTACCTGAGAATGGAATATTCCCATCGGTTGGCTTCTACTGCAATCCAAACCAGGAACAATTTATTCTGGTGGTTAAGAAAGAGTACCGGATTGCAATCGGGAATATTATATGTATCAGCCATTAAAAATGGTTTACTCCATGAGGCATCACCTTTTTTTAAACGCGCTCCCATAATTTTTACATCATCTGCTGTCCGTTCTCCGCTGCCTTCAAACCATGCGGCAAGAAAATCACCATTTGGAAGATTTACTAAAGTACTTCCATGCGTATGCAAAGGTTGAGGCGAAAAGATAAGCATGCTTTTTACTACATCAGAATTTGAAGTTACCGGTTGGCTGTATGAAATACCATGCACGAATAAAATCAGCGAGATAAGGATCTTTAATTTTTTCATCAATTAATATTTTAATTTATCTGTGCAGGCCTTTTTCACTTAAGTACTTTAAGAGGTTTGCAGGATAGTCAGTTTGAATTACATTTACATTTTTCATTTTTAATAAACTATCGTACCCCGAATTCTTCTGCGTTTTTTCAAGATCATCAAATTTGCCTAAAGCGTTAATCCACACACGAACATTATGACTCCTTATTTGCCCCATCAAAACATCACTGTAGAAAGATGGATCAACATGGATAACCGGGACTTTATAATTTTTTAAAATGTCCAAAACATTTTCCTTACTGTAAGCACGGGGCATTACAGGAATGGAATTGTCAATGCTGTCAATGGTGGAAGTATAGTGATAATCGTAAACAAAAAATAAAACCTGTTTTTGCATACCTGTTTCACGGATAAGTTTACAAACATTTATTGCGTCCTCTGTGGAATCTAATTTAAAATCAATATCAACCATAATACGATCCTTTGCCGTACGAAGAGCGCTTTCGAATGTTGGGATCCTTTCATTGGTAGGCTGACCATTTTGCAGCAAGGGTATATCTTTCAATTGATCGTAGGTGTAACTGCTCACTTCACCCTTGGCGTTGGTTGTACGGTCTATATTTTTATCATGTAGCAGCACATACACACCATCTTTTGTTTTGCGAACATCAAGCTCAATAAGATCGGCTCCGATATCTATGGCATCCCTGATTGCTGCCAGCGAATTTTCAGGATTAACCAAATGTGCCGACCTGTGTGCCGCAACCAGCACATGTTCGGGATGATGATAGAAATCATTTAAGATACTATCTACAGGCGTCATTTGAGCAGCTACAGGCTGGAGTAGGGTCAATAAAATCAGTGCAGGAAATGTAAAGTGAAGTAATTTGTATAATCTCATAGTGAATAAATTAATTTGGTGTTATTTTAAAATTTGTTTTATCGTTTATAATAAATCCGGGGAATGCTCAAGGCTAAATGCACAAAGTTGTCTAATTTCCCTGCTTGATAAAAGCAATTAAATCGGCCATTTGTTGCTTATCAATTCTTTTTTCAAAATCATTTGGCATTGGAGATACATCTAATGTTCTCAGTGATCTTATATCATTTCTTGCAATGGTTGTTTTTACGCCGCCTTCCTTGTTCACAACAATAGCATTAGAGGTTTCTGATACAATAACTCCCTGTAACATTTTCCCATCATTTAGCACTATGTTCCATAATTCGTAACCGTGTGAAATGGACAGATTTGGATTTAGGATATTAATCATAATATTCTCGGGCATCCAACTTTGAACTGTACCGAGGTCGGGCCCAAAGTTAACGCCAATTTTACCTCTCACCTGGTGACATACCAAACAATTGGCCACGTAAACCGTCCTACCTTTTACTGCGTCACCTCTTAACTTAAGCGATGCTTCATATTCCTTAATTACCGGGTTTCGATCTTCTTTATTAACTGTCAACAATGTCCTGGCAACTTCCTTAAGAGAGTCGGGAATATCGCGCATAAGTATTACCGTTACAGGCCACCCCAATTCACTTTTTGTTATTTTTCCAGTTGCAATGCTTTGTAGCAATAGAGAAATGCGAGGTACAGAAAAAGGCTCATTAATAAATGTATTAAGAGCAGCATCCCTGATGCCGGGCGATAAAGACGGCCAGTTTTTTAATACAAATATTGAAATAGTTGTATCTGGAATTTTGTTTAACGCCTTTATAGCGGCTAACTGAATATCCGTTGGGCCATCCGGAGTAATTAAGTTTTCCAAAAACGCCACATCATTTTTTGGATTTTGAAGAGCCATAAGATTAATAGCTTCTGCTCTTTTCTCCGAAGAAATGTTTTTATTGGCGGCGATTTTTTGAACCTCCTGCATCACAACCGGAGACAGCGGACTATCTGAAATGCCAATTGCTTCCAGCATACTTCTCGCGCTTCTTCTGATACTCACGTCAGGATAATGAAGGCATACACTGATCAATAATTTCGTTTCTGACTTCAAACCTTCAGGAATTGACTTCCTGTTTTTAAGTCCTTCTGAAAGGCCTTCTAATAAAGGTGCTCTCCAATTCTTCCCCGCATAAGTTGCTGGATCCACGGCTCTCTTTAAAAATGAATGTATTGTTTTTGAATCTTTACCGGCTCCAATCATAGTACCCAGCCGGGTTACCAGGGAAGCATAAGCCGGAACCGCAGGATCGAATCTTTTAAGTACACCTTCGAGCATATTCTTGCTTTGCGATGATGCACTTAATGCGGCTATCTGTACCCATTTATCATTAATATCTTTAAACAAAAGTTCCTGTGCCGCCTTACCTGCCCCCGGAGTATTTACAGACCCCAAAGTACAAAGCAACTGGTATCTCACTTTTGCATTATCATCTTCCTTCAAAGCAATCAACTTAGGCACCAGATCAGGCCATGTAGTTAAATGAAGTTCCGCCAGCTTAATTGCATTTTCACGTACGCCCGGCTCCGGATCATGTAATGCCTGCATAATCAATTCGGGTGTTAATTTGTTCATAGCATCTAATGTCCACAATGCATGCAAACGGCCCAATGAAGATTGTGTGTTTTGCACCATCTTAACAAGATCAGGAACTATTATTTCGTGGTTCCTGTCTATAAGCAATCGTTGAGCATTGCGTCTCCACCAGATATTTGGACTGGAAAGTTTTTCCACTAACTGTATATCAGATGAATCGTTCATGTTTAGATGAGAAGCCCAACTTGCCGGGGCTGCATCCGTTGCACTTATACGATATATACGGCCTTTATCACGGCCATTATAAAGTTTACCGGATTCTATGGCAGCTTTGGACATCCATTCCGGATGTTCAATAATTTCCCTGTAATAATCCACTACATAAAGCGCCCCATCTGGACCTATATACATGTTTACCGG
>CAJDUV010000087.1_pt1 | contig 10467 bp, 7 predicted proteins | sample 7391201 | NCBI WGS metagenome assembly CAJDUV01 (sample SAMEA7055680, study PRJEB34461) | soil metagenome | biome: terrestrial ecosystem; feature: Peninsula; material: soil | place: Antarctica | collected 2016 | reverse complement strand
ATCCATTGGAACGTAATGCAATTCCTTTGAGCCATCTTTGAAGGTAAGCTCAAGATCAATAGGCATAGGCATTTCACCAATTCTTTTTAATCTGATTTGGGATACTCCATTATTTTCCCAGAGGCTGTCAATACCATAATCAATATGTTTGGTTGTATTTATCCAATACTCTTTATACCAATCTAATTGAATACCGCTTACGTCTTGCGCCACTTTTATAAAATCCCAAGGATTGGGATGTTTATATCTCCACAGCTTATAATATTGCAGCATTATTTTATCTCTGACTGAGTCACTTACAATGTAGCCTAACTGCTCTAAAAAAATGGCTCCTTTGGAGTAAGCATTTACACCATAAGTAAGATTAGTATTGTAATGATCTGAAAAAGTAGTGAGTGGCTCCTCCAGTTTTTCTCTTACCAAAAAATAATAATTGTTGTATGAGCCGGATTGATTTAATGGAAGTTTGGACTCTTCTTCCTGTTTTATATTTTTCATTTTATTATAATACACGGTTACTTCCCATCCATTCATGAAAAACAGTACCGAGGCCTGGCCCTTTTATTAAAGTGGCCATCGGATACTCCATACCTCCATCTCCACCTTGTATAAATGAATATTGGGGATAGGTATATTTTCCAAAACGTTTTTCTATGTATGGCAATACGGTGTAAGCGGCATCAGCAACGTTTTGCCATCTTTTTTGAACCTCACCATCTCCTTTTTTATAAATCACATTTAAAATAACACCATCACGTGAGCGCACAATATGTTCGTAATCAGGATCTGCAGCCCAAACAAAATCATGCACATTTTTCCCAACAAAATGCCAGGTACGTTTGGCAGAAGAAATGTTTTTTAATTCTGTTCCCGGTTTATCATAACCCCACCCAATTTCATTGGCGTTTGTTAAGATACCCGTACCCCCTAATTTATAAGCTTTATCAATTTTAATTGTTACATCGTAATCGCCCCAAACCCCATAAAACTCACGTGCTACATACTGTGCCGGATGCCAGCCCTGGTAATCGTACTCGCACATTTTAGGATACCATTGGCTCATGCTATAGCGTACTCCTTCTGTATTATCTCTTCCGCTCCTTCTTATTTGTATAGGAACCTGGGCTTCAAAAACCACTTCAAAATTTACTTTACTTTTTGGCAAAATGGGGTTGGTAAGATCCACTTCCAAAATAGTACCATGCAATTTTACAGGTTGTTCCACACCATTTAATTTCAAAGATTTTATTTTCTGATAGCCTTCCTCATCAGGTGTTAATTTCGATATTCGATCTTTCACCCTGGTATCCCAATCCGGATTTCCATTTATTAAAATTTTCCCAAGTTCGCGGCTTCTTACATCCATTTCACTTCCGGGTTGAAATGCATTCCAATACAGATGAAAATATACTTTGTTAAGCTTATCAGGTGAATTATTAGTGTATTCTAATTTTTCAATTCCGTTGATCAAATTGGTATTCACATTTACATCTACATTCATATTGTATTTCACATGTTGCTGCCAGCGATCAGGCTGAGCAAAAACAAAAATCAAAAAAGAGAAATTAAAAATTAATAATAACGCGAGCTTTTTATTCATGGTTTCAATTTAAAAAAATAGTATTTGTAAACTTCGGGAAAAATGAAGTTATAGAAAAACAAAAATGATGAATGGGTATCTTAAAAGTGGAATTACTTTATTTTCAAAAAGAGACGATGCATTTTTTGTCATTACTTTCAAAGGCACTTCTTATTATTCTAATTACATTTAAACCATCTTCTGCCGAAACAGGCACCCGGCGGTTATTACGGATTGCTTCATAAATTCCATTATAATATTCCCCATAATTTCCCTGCTCTGATGTAATATATTCCCTTACAATTTTTTCATTTACTTCCGTATGTAATAAACCCTTTTCTGATTGCGGCTCCTTTCCCCAATCCTCACCTCCAGGTAAAATTCCTTCCTTTAACTCCGTCTCCTGAATGTCGGTTTTTGGTTTTATAAAAGATCCTTTTAATCCATGCAGAATATAGCCCGGCAAAGATTCTCTAACCACATAACTGGCTTTTAGGCGCACCCTTAAAGTTTTGTAATAAAGAAGTAATTCAAAATAATCATCTACCCTGGAGAACGGGCGGATGCTTCTTATGTCGGCAAAAATCTCATCCGGCATCCCGAATAATTGCAAAGCCTGATCAATTAAATGTGCGCCTAAATCGTATAAAACACCCGCTCCCGGACCCGGAATTTCTTTATGTAGTTTAGGACTTAATTCTTCCTTATATCTATCAAAATGCATTTCCACTTCTACCAGATCGCCCAGTAAATTTTCTTCCACTACTTTTTTTATAGTTTTAAAATCACTGTCGTAACGACGGTTTTGAAAAACTGATAATTTTTTATCTTGTTTTTCTGCGAGCGCTATTAATTCCTTCCCTTCTTCCACAGAAATCGTAAATGGTTTTTCAACTATAACATGTTTATTCGCTTGCAATGCTTCCTTCGCAAATTGAAAATGCGTTGCATTAGGTGTGTTTACGATCACTAATTCTATGGAAGGATCGTGTAACATACTTTCCAGTGAACGATATGTTTTTACTCCGGGATATTTCCCTTCAGCAATATTTTTCGAGCGTTCCCAAACAGCATAAAAATTAAAATGTGGATTCACACTTAAAAAAGGAGCATGAAATACAAGCCCGCTCATTCCAAAAGAGCATAAAGATGTATTGATTGGATTTATCATTTAGTGTTTATTTAAAAGAATTGTTATTGAGTTATATCGCCTCACCCGATCCCTCTTCTCACGGAGAGAAACTTAAATTCTCTGTCTAAAAGGATTTCGTAAATTTAAAAATCTTTTCGCCGGGCAACAATAATTTTTAATCATTTTTCCTAACTGCAGCATACCGCGATTATCATTCTTTACTTTTTTAATTATCCATTATTCTCTTTTTCTTATTCCTTTGAAACCACCAATAGAAAGGAATTCCCAATAATATTAAAAATACGCCTATTGCAGCCTCACGCGGACGCGCAATTATTGTATTGCCAATTAAAAAGATACAAAAAACAATAAAAATCGCAGGTACAAAAGGATATCCCCACACCCTGTAAGGTCTCGGCGCATCAGGCAGCTTTCTTCTTAAAATAAAAACACCAAGCGTAGTAGCTCCATAAAAAATAAAAGCCGCGAAAATGAGCATGTCGGTTAATTGATCGAAGGTGCCCGACAACACCAGCAAACACGCCCATACTCCCTGGTACCATAGCGCATTCCCCGGCACTTTCGATGAATTGACTTTTGACATTTTTTGGAAAAACAAACCCTCTTTTGCCATGGCAAATGAAGTGCGCGCATTGCTTAATATAGTAGCATGAGTGCAACCTAATGTGGACAATAAGATTAGAAAAGAAATAAACAAAACGCCGCTTGAGCCCCAGAACACTTTTACAGATTCCACAGCGGCTATCAAATTACCAGCGGCATTAATTTGTTCCAAAGATTCAATGGGCACCAATGCGAGATAAGTAATATTCACTAACAGGTACAACACAATTACTATAAATAATCCGGACACAATACTTAGAGGTACATTCCGGTGAGGATTTTTAATTTCTCCTCCTAAAAAACCTACTGTATTCCAACCTTCATAAGCCCAGAAAGCAGCAAGCATTGCAGTAAAAACGGCACTCATGGTTACAGGTTGCAAATTGGTTGTTTTCATAACAAATGAAGACCTGATATCTGCCTCCGCACTAGAAGATCCAAAAACAATGATGGTAACAATTCCGGCTAAAACCAATAACAATAAGATTGTACTCAGATTGGCCCCCAGCCTGAGCCCTTTGCTATTAATCCACGTAAGTAGAATGATCAGCGAAATAGCGATCAGCTTTACATTCAAACCTTCAAAAGGATAAAAAACATGTCCAATATTTACTTCCTCCCATGATAAAAGTACCGGTTGGAGATGTACCATACTATTGAGTGATTGCGCAAATACATACGCGATAGATGCTATGGAGGCAGTTTTAATTGCGGCAAAATTGGACCACCCGTAAAGGAAGGAAAAGAAACGGCCGTAAATCTTTTTATAATAAGCATACTCACCTCCTGTATCTGCAAGCATGCTCGCGATCTCTGCATTGCTAAGCGCGCCAAACATGGTGATAACACCACCAAACGCCCAGCACAGAAGCACCCAACCCGACGAATGTAATTCCGCGGCCATAGGTGCTACTTTTTTATAGATACCGGAACCAATAATATTTCCGATAACCAACACAATCGCGAGCCGCAATCCAAGTGTCCGGTTCAGTTGAGAAGGTAAAGTCATAAATTCAGATAAGGCATAAACTTTTAAAAATACAATAAATTGTTTTCTTTCTTTTAAAAAAATAAAGGATTTAAAATATTGAACTATACTTGCACTTTAAGAAAAGTGGCGTCAACAAAATATTTATGAAATATTATAAACCAATCGGACTGTTAGCATGTGCATTATTAATCATAAGTTGTTTCTTACCATGGGCGTATTATTCAGATCTTAATGAATCTTTTAGCGGCTTTTTCAGCGAGCAAAATATTTATGGCAAACCCGGAATCGTATTCATTTTTGTAGCAGTGGTATCCGTATATCTTATTTATACAAATAAAGTATGGGCAAAGCGCTTACATATTATTATAGCCGCAATAAACGTAGCTTACCTGATAAAAACATACATCCTGTTTACTTCCTGCTATGCCACGCTTTGCCCTAAAAAAGAATATGGGCTTTATTTACTAATAGCAAGTACCCTCATTCTAATGATTATATCTTTTTTGCCGGATATGAAAATGCCGGAAATTAAAGAAGGTGAAGTATAAAATATGATTGCAGGCTTTGCTACAATAGCAGTAAATCTTCGATAGTCTTAATCGAAAAATTTTACGAAAAAGAACAATCATATTTTCGGACACCCGAAAGTAAATGGCCAATCCGATCTGATCTGATTAATTTTAAAATAAAAAAAATGATAAATCATTTCATTTTCTCTACTTCTGAAAAGCGTGGAAAGATTGTTTCTTTGGCATTACAATCCACAGGTTACTATTTTAAAAAGGAGATGAACTGATAGAAAAGAAAAAAAGCTAATATTGGCTCTCTTTTTATATGTTCATAAACGCGGATTTGCATTCCGTTTCATTCTACAAAAATTTACTTATTTAATTACTTTTTGCAACGCTTTCAAAAGAAAAGCAAATAGTAACAAATTGCAATTATAACAGCAATGTAAAAAGACCCCCAGTTCTTAAATAAAGTTTTTATGAAAAAATAAAAACCTATCTGCGAAAGTTAGAAATCAAATGCCAGCCTTACAAAAAGTCTTCTTCCATTTTCGCCCATCTGTACAGCATCCCAGGGGCCTCCGGATTGTGTACTAAAAGACCAATTTTTAGCCGACTGTATTACTCCCAAATCCGGATGAACATTAAGAATATTATCGGCGCCAGCATAAAAACTTATATTTTTAGAAATTTTATAGGAAGCATAAATATCGCTGGTGATTTTTCCATTATAAATATAATCTTCTTTCACAAAAACATTCGGATTTGCATCGGTAGGAATAACAGGAAAATCATACGAATTACCAGACCCTGATCCCAGGAAATGTACCTTTCCAAAGTAGGTAAAATGAACGCCTGCGGCAAATTTATTAACCCCATATTCAAGGTTCAAACTAAATTTGGAAGAAGGCGCTGACGCCAAAAGAACACTTTGTGCACTTTGGCTAAAAAAGGTAAACTGATGGTTTTTTGTATCATTTAATTTAGTGGGAACATTAATTTTATCTATGGACATTTTCTGGATATTGCCCGTCATTAAGACATTAAAATGTTTTGTTCCAATTCTTTTTTTATAATCCAACACTACATCAATTCCTGAATTTGATGTATTAACCGCATTGGCAAAGAACTGTGTGGTCGTTACTTTTGTCCGTTCCATTTCTGCAATCAACACCGGATCGAGGGTGGAATCATCTGCATTGAACTGCCCTGATAACACAATTCTATCCTTTATATAAACATAATACCCATCAACAGAAACAACAAGATTATTAAAAGGCTTCCAGGTAAATCCAAGACTTGCATTCTTTGATTTTTCCTGTTTCAATTCTGGTATTCCAGCCGCTCTTGTAACGGGACTATAATTAGGAGATATTTTTATGTCCACTATTTTATTACCCTGAAAAGCGGTAAGAGTAGAGCTGAAATTAATTTGTTGTAAAGATGGCGCCCTAAAACCTGTACTGACCGAACCTCTGATATTAAAATTATCAGTTAATTTATATCGGGTTGCTAATTTATAATTACTTGTAAATCCAAAATCACTATAATTTTCCGCACGAACAGCGGCATCTATCAACCATTTTTTGGTAACATCCAACTCGCCATCAACATACAACGCAACGTTAGAACGATGAGCAGTTACTTCATCATTTGGCTGATACCCGGGAAACCCTTGCGAGCCGCCAGCTTTAACTGAATTGGGATCATAATTCTTGTATGAATCCGGTTCACCGGCCTTTAGCTTATATTGCTCAAAACGATACTCTGCGCCCAAAGCAAGGTTAAATTCTTCTCCAATACCTTTTATAAGCTTTGAAAAATTAAGATTAGAAGTATTCTGCAGGAAATTAAATCCGCCATCATCGAAATGATTTTTAGTTGCGCCAAGCGAAGCATTGAAAGTTTTGTCTCCAAAGAAATGAAAATCGTTGTCCCCAATGGTATTGCTAAGATCCCATTTCCATCCATCTCCTGTTCCTCCTTTCAAACCTGTGGCGAGAGAAACATCTTGTATATGCGTCTGAATATGAGGATTGAAAACAGTATCTACACCACCAGGACCGGATGTCATCCAAATTATTGAAGGTACCGGAATAAATTTCCCGGGTATTGCCCGAGGACACAGGTATTTCCATATTTAAAAACCCGCCGAAAGTATTAGATGATCCATCACCGTTAGCTCTTCTTACAGGATTAACAGGCAAAGACCAATAAGAAGAAGAAAGGTTATCGCTCTTCAAAACCTGTCTGAATGTTTTGCCCTGCGTAGTAAAATCACCGGATAAATGTATAAACCCACCTCTTTTGCCGATTGATAATCCACCGTCAGCGCCTACATTAAGCGCCTGACCATCGAATTTACTTCCGGAAACATATTGATTTGCCGCCAAACCTTTTGCATAAGCAGTATTAAATTTTGGATCATTATACCCTGAGTAGCCTACATTCATTTTGAAATGACCTACATCTTTTTTCAAGATTAAATTAATTACGCCGGCTACAGCGTCAGAACCATATTGAGCGGAAGCGCCATCTCTCAAAATTTCAACTCTATCAATTGCAGAAACCGGAAAAGCATTCAGATCCGTTCCGGAACTTCCTGTGCCACGTGTTCCAAACAATAAAACCACGGATGTTGGGTGCCTCCTCTTTCCATTCATCAATACTAAAGTCTGATCAGGTGATAATCCTCTCAATGTAGCAATATCTATATGATCTGCACCATCGCTACCACTTTGTTTATTATAATTTAAAGACGGTGCTGCTACATTTAATATAGAAGTTAAATCCATCTTTGCAGTAGTTAAGCTTATCTCATTTATTTTCACAACATCTACGGGTACCGGTGTTTCTGTTGTTACGCGCCCCGTTCCCCGCGAACCCACCAATACTACATCACTTAAACTATTTGCTGCAGATGCAAGGCTGATATTGATATCAGTACGACCCCCTATTTTTACAGACTGACCCGCATAACCGACAATAGAAACGAGCAGCACATCGTCAGGAGTCGCTTCAATTTTAAAAATACCCAAATCATTTGTAATTACACCTGCATTAGAAGATTTCAAAATAACCGATACTCCTGTTAATGGCTCTCCGGTTGCATTATCTGTAACTTTTCCGCTTATTGATTTCTTTTGGGCAAATACAGAAAACTGGCTCATAATAAGAAACAGCATAAAAATTCCTCTGATAGCTTTGAACATAATTTATTTTTAAAAATGCCAAAACTATAAAAATATATCAAGAACTAATTAAAAATTAATATTTAAAAACGGGTTACTTTCGGGGCTTTAAAAAATTTAATTTCATGAAATCAATTATTGTCATTTTCGGAATGCTTTTTCTATTATCCTGCAATTCTGCAAAAAAAATAGACCTTCTTGTAATCAACGCTACTGTTTATACTGTGGACAGCAATTTTTCAAAAGTAGAAGCCATCGCGGTTGATAAAGGAAAAATTGTAGAGACCGGCACAACAAAAGATCTTCAAAAAAAATATGATGCAAAAGAAACGTTGGATGCAAGTGGAAAATATATTTTACCAGGACTGATAGATGCCCATGCGCATTTTTTACAATATGGACTTGGATTAAATACTGCTGACCTGGTAGGCACAAATAGTTGGGAAGATGTGATTGAAAAAGTGAAAGCTTTTGCCGCTGAGAATAAAGAAGGTTGGATAGCGGGAAACGGTTGGGATCAAAATGATTGGACGGCAAAAAATTTTCCAACAAATGAAAAACTGAATGAATTATTTCCCGACCGTCCCGTGGTTTTAACCAGGGTTGATGGCCATGCAGTGATAGCAAATAATAAAGCACTGGAACTTGCAGGAATAAAAGCAGGTGATAAACTGGAAGGTGGCGAAGTAGAAGTGATCAACGGAAAACTGACAGGTATTTTAATAGACAATGCTACCAATCTTGTTTATTCAAAAATACCTGCATCCACAACAGCACAATTAGTGGATGCGTTGTTAGATGCACAAAAAAACTGTTTCGCAGCAGGATTGACTACAATAGATGATTGCGGCCTCGATTACGCCGATGCTTTATTAATAGATTCTCTTCAAAAAAAGAATGAATTAAAAATGCGTTTGTTCGTCATGCTCAGCGATACCAAACGTGATTACGATTATCTTTTTGCAAGAGGAAAAATAAAAACGGACAGATTAAATGTGCGCGCCTTTAAGGTATATGCAGACGGCGCTTTGGGTTCCAGGGGTGCATGTTTGCTGCAGCCCTATTCCGATAAACCGGGATGGTCAGGGTTTCTATTAAGCTCAAAAAAACATTTCGATTCGGTAGCCAACATTATTTATGCGCATGGGTTTCAAATGTGCACTCATGCTATTGGTGATTCCGGAAACAGGGTTATGCTGGAAACTTACGCAAAGTATTTAAAAGGTAAAAACGATTTGCGCTGGCGGATAGAACATTCGCAGGTGATCAATGAAAATGATTTTCATTATTTTAGCGATAACAATATCATTCCTTCTGTGCAACCTACACACGCCACATCAGACATGTATTGGGCAGGTGCCCGCTTGGGAAAAGAAAGACTAAAAAATGCCTATGCAAACAATAAATTAATGAAAGAAAACGGGTGGATTCCGCTGGGAACTGATTTTCCGGTAGAAGACATTTCACCAATAAAAACATTTTATGCAGCAGTCTGGAGGCAGGATGCAAAAGGACTGTCTGGGCTGCAAAAGCCAATTTTGAAGAACATGAAAAAGGAAGTATTGAGAAAGGTAAATTTGCCGATTTTGTTTTGTTGGACAAAGACCTGATGAAAGCAGATGAAAAAGATATTTTAAACACAAGAGTACTGATGACCTTTGTCAATGGGGAAAAAGTTTTTGAGAGGAAATAAAAGGGAATTTCAAACTCTTCAAATAATTTTCTTCTGCATTAGATTGTTTTTATTTTGGGGAAGGACTATAATTTTCTGCATGTTTTAAATATGTTTTTTTCTCCATTGTCCGGGTAAACGCATGGAGCCCTTTAACGATCTATACCGCCTCACTCCAACCCTGCTCTCAGGGGAGAGGGGCTCAAACTCTTTATCAGAAATAGTTTCAGCAATATTAAAGGTTCTTACCGGACAGTAGTGATATTTTTTATGAAGCTATACGACGTCATTAAAAGTGCGTTTATCATTTATTAAAAGAGTTGTTCATGTCATTACGACTCATCTAAATAAAAATTTGTAAGATCTGAATTCATCGAAGGAATGATTAACATATGCTGAATATCTGGAGGAAATAGAGGCAAAATATTTTTTTTACAGAAACGGCTATCTAATTAAAAGCCTAAAAAAACTAATAAAAAATTCGGATAAGGTTTTTATTCCTGAGTTGAATAATGAAATCAAGACTATTTATACTTCTGCCGGTGGTTTAAAAAATCTCTTTATTGCTTTTAGTATTACTATTGGTTTTTCAGTGATGGGTGATAATAAAAGTAGAAGGCATGCTTTTTTAGAGGAAGTTACTCATCACTTTTTCTCAATTAAGAACACAGAAGGTATCGGCCTTTGAATTCCTTTTGAAGATGGCGTATTCGTTTCTTTTCCGTTGATAAGCATGCAACTACTTCCGCCGCCATCAAGGTTTAGCGCT
>CAJDUV010000163.1_pt1 | contig 10594 bp, 18 predicted proteins | sample 7391201 | NCBI WGS metagenome assembly CAJDUV01 (sample SAMEA7055680, study PRJEB34461) | soil metagenome | biome: terrestrial ecosystem; feature: Peninsula; material: soil | place: Antarctica | collected 2016 | reverse complement strand
GGACGCAAACCGGCAAAAAAGAAAGCAGTAGTTACAATCGCTGAAGGTGAAACCATTGACTTGTATGGCAACATATAGTGAATTAAGAATTAGGAATTAAGAATTAATTATAAATAGGATCAAGATGTAGGTAAAATCTAAATTCTAAAATTAAATATCATCATGGCTTTAAGAAAATATAAACCGACTACCGCAGGAACACGCTGGAGAATAGGCAACGCCTACACTGAAGTAACCACTAATGTTCCTGAAAAAAGCCTGGTAGAAAAAGTACACCACACTGCCGGACGTAACAGGCAAGGCCGCAGAAGTATGCGTTACCTTGGCGGTGGCCATAAAAGAATGTACCGTATTATTGATTTCAAAAGAGATAAAAAAGATATCCCGGCCGTAATAAAAACAATTGAGTACGATCCAAACCGTAGCGCTTTTATCGCACTGATCGTTTTTGCCGATGGCGAAAAAAGGTACATCATTGCGCCACGCGGAATCCAGGTAGGTGGTACCATCATCAGTGGTGATTCAGTAGCTCCTGAATTAGGAAATGCATTGAAATTGAAAAACATGCCTTTGGGTACTGTGGTTCATAATATAGAAATGCAACCGGGGCAAGGTGGAAAATTAGCCAGAAGTGCGGGCTCGTCGGCTCAGTTGGCTAACAAGGAAGAAAAATATGCTATTTTAAAAATGCCGAGTGGTGAATTAAGAAAAATATTGATTAATTGTTACGCTACTGTAGGTGAAGTTTCTAACAGCGATCACAGTTTGGAAAGCAAAGGAAAGGCAGGTAGAAACAGGTGGTTAGGAATTCGTCCAAGAACACGTGGTGTTGCAATGAACCCCGTTGATCATCCGATGGGTGGTGGTGAAGGTAAAGCATCCGGCGGCCATCCACGTAGCAGAACCGGTAAATATGCTAAAGGAGAAATAACAAGAACAAGAGGAAAAGGATCTGATAAAATGATTATTCAGAGAAGGAATGGGAAAAAGTTGCCGAATAATTTACATCGTACATCGTACATCAAACATCGAACATAAATTATGGCTCGTTCAATTAAAAAAGGTCCTTATGTAGAAGCAAAGCTCGAAGATAAAGTGCTTGGCATTAATGATGGGACAGCAAAGAAAGGCGTTATTAAGACCTGGTCACGCAGGTCAACTATTACGCCGGATTTTGTAGGACACACATTTGCCGTTCATAATGGGAATAAATTTATTCCTGTATATGTAACAGAGTTTATGGTAGGGCATAAATTGGGTGAATTTGCACCGACAAGAAATTTTAAAGGTCACTCTAGTAAAAAGATAGCTTAAATACAAATTGCAGGTATTTAGTAGTATCAAGTATCAAGAAATAAAACAAATATGGAAGCAGTAGCAAAACTTAATAATTATCCCACCTCTCCACGCAAAATGCGTTTACTGGCGGATTTGATCAGGGGGCTTGAAGTAGAAAAGGCTTTGGGTATTTTACAATTTAATCCCAAACATCCTGCAGTGCCTATGTATAAATTATTGAAAAGCGCCATTAACAACTGGGAGCAGAAAAATACTGATGAAAAAGTAGAAGATGCATCCCTTGTTGTAAAAACAATTATGGTGGATTGTGGAAGAGTGATCAAGCGCATGCGCCCTGCACCCCAGGGACGTGGCTATCGCATTCGTAAACGTAGTAATCATGTCACTATCATTGTGGACAGTATGGGCAGTAATTCTGTGCCTGGAATTAAAAAACACGTAGCGAAAGCGGAAGTGGCGCCTGTTGAAGAAAAGGTAGTGGTGGAAAAAAAGAAGTCTTCTCCAAAAAAAGCAGAAGTAAAAAAAGAGGCCGTGAAGAAAGAAATAACTCCAAAGAAACCAAAAGCTTCAGTGGAAAAGACTGAAAAGAAATCATCAGACAAAAACACAAAAAAATAAAAACCAAATAATGGGTCAAAAAACAAATCCGATTGGAGCCAGGTTAGGAATCATCCGTGGATGGGACAGTAACTGGTTTGCAAATCCTAAAGATTATGGTAAAAAATTAATTGAAGATGACAGGATCAGAACATATCTGAATGCACGGATCACGAAAGGAGGAATTTCAAAAATTGTTATTGAACGCACACTAAATAAGCTAATAGTTACTATTCATACTTCTAAGCCGGGCATCATTATCGGTAAAGGAGGAGGAGAAGTGGACCGTATAAAGGAGGAATTAAAGAAATTGACGGGAAAAGAAGATGTTCAAATAAATATTCTTGAAATACGCCGGCCGGAACTGGATGCTAATATAGTAGCAGATACAATTGCAAAACAAATTGAAAACAGGATCAATTATAAGAGGGCGATTAAAATGTCTATTGCTTCTGCCTTAAGAATGGGTGCTGAAGGAATAAAAGTAAGAGTAGGAGGTAGATTAGGTGGCGCTGAAATTGCACGAAGCGAAGAAATTAAACAGGGACGCACACCATTGCATACATTACGTATGGATATAGATTACGCCAATGTTTTTGCCCAAACAGTTTATGGTAAGATTGGAATTAAAGTTTGGATATGTAAAGGTGAGGTTCTGGCAAAGCGTGATTTGAATCCGAACATTATAGCAGGTGGAGGGAAAAATGAAAATGAACCACATGGTGGAGAGAGAAGAGGTGGTTTCAACGATAGAGGAGGAGATAGAAGAGGCGGTGGAGATAGAGGCGGAGACAGAAGAGGCGGCGGCGGTGGACAAAGAGGCGGTAGAAGATAATCTGAAAATATTTTTTATATTTTCAACAATTCAACAATTTAACAATTTAATTATCAATTTATGTTACAGCCAAAAAGATCGAAGCATAGAAAAATGCAGAAAGGCCGTATGAAGGGCGATACGAAACGCGGAGCTACCATTGCTTTTGGAACATTTGGATTAAAAGCGCTGGATTCCGTTTGGTTAACAAACAGGCAGATAGAATCGGCCAGGCAGGCTTTAACCCGTCATATGAAACGTGAAGGTAATGTATGGATCAGAATATTTCCAGATAAACCTATTACTAAAAAACCAGCTGAGGTAAGAATGGGTAAAGGTAAAGGTAACCCTGAATATTGGGCAGCCGTGGTACAACCGGGAAGAATTATTTTTGAGGCCGATGGTGTTTCCATGCAGGTAGCTAAAGAAGCTTTTGAATTGGCCGCACAGAAATTGCCTATTCAAACAAAGTTTGTGGTAAGCCCGGATTATCAAGCAGTTAGCTAATTGGCTAATTAGCTAATTACCTAATTAAATAAATTAAAACAATGTCAAACAGAAACGATTTCGTAACAAGCCTGAAAAGTATGAATGAGCAGGACTTACAATCCCGTATTGCGGAAGATGAATTACGAATTAAAAAATTAAAATTTGGACACGCGGTTTCGCCTTTGGAAAATCCCATGTCCATTCGTGATGTAAGAAGAGACCTTGCACGTGCAAAAACTGAATTAAGAAAAAAGCAATTAATTGGCTGATGTGCTAATTAGCTGATGTGAAATTGTGTGGATTAGTTAGTGTAGAATTATCAAACAAGCCATATTATCACATTATTGAATCAGCAGATTATCGAATTATAAAATAAAAAAAATGCCCGATAGAAATTTAAGAAAAGTAAGGACTGGTGTAGTGTCCAGTAACAGAATGGATAAAACCATCACTGTAAAGATAGAAAGGAAAGTAAAGCATCCTTTATATGGTAAGTTCGTGAAAAAGACTGCCGGCTTTCATGCACACGATGAAAAAAATGAATGTAACATTGGCGATTTAGTAAAGATCATGGAGATCAGGCCGCTCAGCAAAACAAAACGCTGGAGATTGGTAGAAGTCCTTGAAAAAGTGAAATAATAAAGCTATGAGCTTTGAGCCGTGCGCTTTTAGCCCATAGAATACGAAAAAAAATTATGTAATTGCTCGAAGCTGAAGGCTGAGAGCTCAAAGCTAAAAAGAAATGATACAGCAAGAAAGCAGGTTGAATGTGGCAGATAACAGCGGGGCAAAAGAAGTATTGTGTATAAGAGTGCTTGGTAATTCCGGTCAGGATTATGCACATGTAGGAGATAAAATAGTGGTAACTGTAAAAGATGCCATACCTGCCGGTGGAATTAAAAAAGGTGCGATAAGTACAGCGGTTATTGTGCGTACTAAGAACAAACTTCGCCGTAAGGATGGTTCTTACATCAGGTTTGATGATAATGCAGTAGTACTTTTAACTGCATCTGACGAACCAAGAGGAACGCGCATTTTTGGGCCTGTTGCCCGCGAACTACGTGATAAAGGTTATATGAAGATAATTTCTCTGGCACCCGAAGTATTGTAATTATAAATTGTATCTTTGCACGCCTTTAAAAAAAAGGATTTTAAAAAGTAATTAATCAAGACAAAATATTTGTCACAATGAAGACAAGATTTAAACCGAAGTTCAACATAAAAAAAGGCGATTCAGTGGTAGTAATTACCGGTGAAGATAAAGACCTTAAGAAGCCACGCAAAGTGTTGGAAATAATAACTGAAAAGAATCGTGTGCTGGTAGAAGGTGTAAATATCGTAACTAAACATACCAAACCTTCTGCGCAAAATACAAAAGGTGGCATTATGAAGATTGAAGCGCCTGTTGCCATTTCTAATGTAATGCTTTGGGATGCTAAATCTCATAGTCATTCAAAAATCACCAGAACCAGGGTAGATGGAAAATTAGTAAGAACAGCAAAAAAATCAGGGGAGGTAATTAAATAATGAGCACAGAAAAATATACTCCGAGACTTGCAGAAAAGTACAAAAAAGAAGTTGTACCTGCTTTAATGAAAAAGTTTTCGTACAAAACAGTAATGCAGGCACCTAAACTCACCAAAGTCTGTATTAATCGTGGTGTAAATGGCGCGGTAGCAGATAAGAAATTAGTTGATATTGCAATAGATGAACTGAGCACTATCACAGGGCAGAAAGCGGTAGCTACTATGTCAAAAAAGGATATCTCAAATTTCAAACTTCGTAAAAATATGCCAATTGGGGCAAAAGTTACTTTACGTGGCATCAATATGTACGAATTCCTGGATAGGTTGGTATCTGTTTCTCTTCCACGTGTACGCGACTTCAAAGGTATTAATGACAAATCATTTGATGGCCGCGGAAATTATACTTTGGGCGTTACAGAGCAAATCATTTTTCCTGAAATTGATATTGATAAAGTAAACAAGATTACCGGAATGGATATCACTTTTGTAACAACGGCACACAACAATGAAGAAGCATTTGAATTGTTGAAGGAATTGGGAATGCCTTTTAAAAATGTAAAAAAATAACCAATTAGCTAATTAACCAATTAGCCAATTATCAAATAAAAATTATGGCCAAAGAATCAGTAAAGGCGAGGCAAAGAAAACGTGAGAAAATGGTGGCTCAGTATGCCGACAAAAGAAAAGCATTGAAAGATGCCGGAGATTACAGAGCCCTGGATCTTCTTCCAAAAAATGCATCACCGGTTCGTCTTCACAATCGTTGCCAGCTTACAGGGCGTCCCCGTGGATACCTACGGCATTTCGGTTTGTCAAGAAATATGTTCCGCGATATGGCCTTGGAAGGGAAAATTCCCGGAGTGAAAAAAGCAAGCTGGTAAAAACCCCGTCTCCCTGAAGGGGTGATGGATATCGCATTGTAAATAATAAAATTAAAAAATTAAACAAAAACAATGGTTACTGATCCTATAGCAGATTATTTAACAAGAATACGCAACGCACAAATGGCCAGCCATCGTTTGGTGGAAATACCGGCCAGTAATTTAAAGAAACGCATCACAGAAATTTTGTATGATAAAGGGTATATTCTGAAATACAAATTTGAAGATGATTCTAAACAGGGTGTTATTAAAATAGCCTTGAAATACGAGCCGTCCGGGTTTACGTACTTATTCAAAACCACAGGAATTTAAGAGGGTAAAGAATGGGCTTGGCATCGCCATTGTCTCTACTTCTAAAGGTGTAATGACAGACAAGGAAGCAAAGGCTCAGAATGTAGGTGGTGAGGTATTGTGTAATATTTATTAAGATTTTTTGGTAAGATAATTAAGCCTGAGTCGTGGCTGAACACTACCAGTTTCATAAACAAAAATAAAAAACCGGCTATGTCAAGAATTGGAAAAAATCCCGTTGCAATTACAAAGGGTGTCAATGTAAGTGTGGGTGCAGATAATATAGTAACAGTGAAAGGGCCTAAAGGCGAATTAAAACAAGCTATTGATCGGGATATTATTGTAGAGGTCAAAGATGATCACGTCATATTTGCCCGTCCTACCGATCAGATCAGGCACAAAGCAATGCATGGTTTATATCGTTCATTGGTTCATAATATGGTGCTGGGTGTTACTGAAGGTTATTCTAAAACTTTAGAATTGGTTGGTGTGGGTTACAAAGCATCTCATCATGGAAACCTTTTAGATCTTTCTCTTGGATTTTCTCACAATATCCTGGTTGAGATACCTAAAGAACTGACTGTAACCACTGCACAGGAAAAAGGTAAAAATCCAAAAATTACTTTATCCAGTGTTGATAAGCAATTGCTGGGACAAGTTGCAGCAAAGATCCGTAGTTTACGTAAGCCTGAGCCATATAAAGGAAAGGGTATAAAATTTGAAGGTGAAATTTTACGTAGAAAAGCAGGTAAGTCAGCAGGTAAGTAACCAGGCTTTAGAAAAGAGAAATAAATAAGTAAAACGTTTTCCGCAAAATCGGAGAAATAAAATAGAATAAAAATGAGTTCAACAATAAGCGCAAGACAAAAGATACGTTATCGTATCCGCAAAAAAATAAGTGGAAGCGCTGCAAAGCCACGACTTAGTGTATTTAGAAGCAACAAGGATATTTATGTGCAGCTGATAGATGATGAAAATGGTGCTACTTTGGCTTCTGCTTCATCCCGTCAGAAAGATATAGTTGCTCAAACCGGGAACAAAGTAGAACGTAGTAAAATGGTAGGTTCGGCAATAGCAAAAAAATCTGAGGAATTGGGGATCAAAGATGTTGTTTTTGATAGAAGTGGTTATTTATATCATGGCCGCATCAAGGCGGTTGCTGAAGGTGCAAGAGAAGGCGGATTGGTATTTTAGATTTCGGATTTACGAGTGCAGATTTAGATTTTTTCTGATTCTGCTTCACCACTGAAATCAACACATCATTAAATAAATAAAAAAAAATTGATAATAGATTCGTCAAATGCAGCAATTCGTGAAATTCTGCCTGAGTTTGAAATCTAAAATCTAAAATCTAAAATCGACATGTTGAAATCAAATCAAAGAATAAAAGGTGCTGATCTTGAATTAAAAGAGAAAGTAGTATCAATAAACCGCGTGGTAAAAACTACAAAGGGTGGCAGGGCATTTAGCTTTTCTGCGTTGGTAGTGGTAGGAAATGGCAATGGCGTAGTAGGCCAGGGACTTGGTAAGGCTAAAGAGGTACAGGAAGCTATTCTTAAAGGAATAGATGATGCCAAAAAGAACTTAATAAGGGTGCCGGTAGCGCATGGTACTATACCCCACGAACAATGGAGCAAGGAGGGAGCAGCAAAAGTTTTAATTAAACCTGCTGCACAAGGAACAGGTGTTATTGCCGGAGGTAGTATGCGTGCGGTATTGGAAAGCGCTGGTATTACAGATGTATTGGCAAAATCATTAGGTTCTTCTAATCCGCAAAACGTGGTAAAAGCTACAGTTAAGGCTTTGGCTTCCTTAAGAGAGCCTATCGCTGTCGCAAAAACAAGAAATATTTCTTTAAAGAAAGTTTTTAACGGATAAAGAACAATGAAAAGTAAGTAGTGGAAACAGAGATTTTGTCTTGAAAGCCCGGTACAAACCTTTTGAAAGTAAAAAGTAAAAAAATGAAAAAGATTAAAATAACTCAGGTTAAAAGTGGCATCGATCGTTCTGAACGTCAGAAGCTTACTTTACAAGCCTTAGGATTAAACAAATTAAATGCCACGAAAGAAGTGGAAGCTACTCCGCAGATTTTGGGTATGGTAAAAAAAGTGAATCATCTTATAAAAGTAGAAGAACTGGCATAACCGGTTCTTTTGTATTATTTAATAATTATAAAAGCGAGTCCTGTGTACCGGGGCGTTAAGTTAAAAAAAAGTACAATGCAATTACACAATTTAAGGCCTGCAACAGGCGCTACACACAAAGAAAAACGAATTGGTCGCGGAGAAGCTTCAGGTAAAGGCGGCACCTCTACAAAGGGAAATAAGGGCGGCCAGAGCCGTGCTGGTTATAAAATAAAAATGGCACACGAAGGTGGACAAATGCCAATTCAGCGCCGGATACCCAAACGTGGTTTCAAAAATAATAATCGAATAGAATACAAAGTATTCAATCTTGGCCAGATAGATCAGCTGATTGAAAAGCACGAGATCAAAGAATTTAATATAGAGAATCTTTATATTAATAACCTTATTAGCCAAACCGATAAAGTAAAGATTTTAGGCAATGGTGTTTTGAAAGCTAATATTGCCTTTAAAGTTAACGCCATCAGTCAAAAAGCTAAAGGCGCCATCGAGGCAGCCGGGGGTTCTATAGAAATAGTTAAATAATTAAATGATATTTGCAAACTAAATTCTAGTTTATAAATAATTAAATTGTGATAATCCTGTGAAGAAATTCATCAAAACATTAAGAAATATCTGGACTATTGAGGAATTAAGAAATAAACTTCTGGTTACTCTGGCTCTTTTATTTGTATTCAGAGTTGGCTCTTTTATTGTTCTTCCGGGAATAGATCCCAACAAACTGGCCAATTTGGAATCAAGTACGCAAGGCGGAATGCTTGGGTTGTTAAATTCATTTGTAGGAGGTGCGTTTGCTAAAGCCTCCATCTTTGCACTCGGCGTAATGCCTTATATATCTGCTTCTATTTTTATGCAGTTGGTTACTGTTTTAGTGCCGCAAATTTCAAAGATTCAGAAAGAAGGAGAGAGCGGCCAGAAAAAAATTACTCAATGGACCCGTTACCTCACTATAATCGTTACAGCCTTTCAGGCAGCAGCTTATATCGGTTTTCTTCAGTCTTCCAGCCGGGATGCTATGCTTGAAGGATACAAAGATTTTTTCTGGGTATCTACAGTAGTCCTTCTTACAGTGGGCACCTTGTTTGTAATGTGGTTGGGTGAAAAAATAACTGATAAAGGAATTGGAAACGGTATTTCCATTATTATCATGGTTGGCATTTTAGCACGTCTTCCGCAATCATTTATGCAGGAGTTTTATGCAAAAGAAGCACGCGGCGGTGGCGGATTATTAATATTTATGGTAGAAATAGCTGCATTTATCGCGGTGATTCTTGGGTTGATCGTATTGGTACAAGGAGTGCGAAAAGTGCCGTTGAACTATGCCAAGCAAATAGTCGGAAACAGGCAATTTGGAGGGGCAAGGCAATTTCTTCCTTTGAAAGTAAATGCTGCTAACGTAATGCCAATCATCTTTGCTCAGGCGATAATGTTCTTACCTACAATATTTGCAGGTTTTCAAACTTCCGGAAAAAATTGGGCAGTGTACTTTACCGATCCGACAAATGGAGTTTATATGATTGTTTTTGGCATAATGACCATCGCTTTTACTTTTGTATATACAGCGCTTATATTCAATCCCAAACAAATGTCGGATGACTTAAAGCGAAGTAATGGTTTTATACCTGGCGTAAAGCCGGGGCAGCCTACTACCGATTACATTGGTACTATTATGGATAGAATAACTTTGCCGGGATCTATTTTATTGGCTATCGCGGGTATTTTACCTGGTTTGGTTCAATTGGTCGGAGTATCACAAGGGTTTGCTACCTTTTATGGTGGTACCTCATTGCTGATTATGGTGGCAGTTGTTTTAGATACTTTACAACAAATAGAAACACAATTACTGATGCGCCAGTATGATGGATTAATGAGTACCGGCCGCATACAGGGCAGGCAATCGACAGCAGCGCCTGGTATTACAGGGATGTAATTAAAATTAATAAAACAGAATATATTTTAAAACCCTGGCCTATTCTGTCAGGGTTTTTTAAATGAACAAATAATATGATCTTATATAAAAACGATGAAGAGGTAGAATTGATCAGGCAGAGTTGTAAGCTGGTAAACGATGCGATAGCTGAGGTAGCTCTTTTAATTAAACCCGGAATTTCTACAATGGAATTAAATGACAGGGCAGATGAATACATCCGCGATCATGGCGCAATTCCTTCATTTAAAAATTACCAGGGATTTCCATTTGCCTGCTGTATGTCGGTTAATGACGCTGTAGTGCATGGTTTTCCAACAAATGTTGAATTAAAAGAAGGCGATGTTGTTTCTGTAGATGTGGGCGCATACAAAAATAAATTTCACGGAGATAGTGCCTATACTTTCGCTTTAGGTACTGTCAGCGATGAGGTCAAACATTTAATGAAAGTTACCAAAGAATCTTTATACAAAGGGATTGAAAAGGCTATAATAGGAAACCGGGTGGGTGATATTGCTTCTGCAATACAGGAATATACTGAGAGGATAAATGGTTACGGCGTGGTTCGTGAATTGGTGGGACATGGATTGGGTAGAGACTTGCATGAAGATCCACAGGTTCCTAAT
>CAJDUV010000020.1_pt1 | contig 10782 bp, 3 predicted proteins | sample 7391201 | NCBI WGS metagenome assembly CAJDUV01 (sample SAMEA7055680, study PRJEB34461) | soil metagenome | biome: terrestrial ecosystem; feature: Peninsula; material: soil | place: Antarctica | collected 2016 | reverse complement strand
GAAGTAGAGCAGCGGTAGCTCGTCGGGCTCATAACCCGAAGGTCGGAGGTTCGAACCCTCCCTTCGCAACAAGCTGAAACCCTTGTTAAACAAGGGTTTTTCTTTTTTTAAAATCTCTCTTGCTCTGTAGTATTATCAAACAGTTAATAAAACAGTTAATAATGCTACTTCCTAACGGCTGCTCCTGAAGCAATCCTACAGTTTATCCTTCAGATTGGGAAAACACTGGTGCCTCACTCAAAAATGATTGGTACATTCAATATTATTTTTACGATCCGGTTTTTAAAGAAAAGTATAAAAATGGTAAATTATTTATCGTAAAGAGAGGAATTAAAATGTGAATTTTTAAATGGCAAAAATATAAAAGAAGTAAAGTGTATAAATGAACTTTAAGAATTACAAAATTGTTTTAAGAAAACTGCCATTTTTGTAAAATTTATTTCATTTCTTTTATTTTTTCCTGATTATTGAACTCTTAATTATTTCGTATCTACTCCTGGTATTTACGACTTTTTATAGTTGCTTTATATAAATTTAGATGTTGTTTTTTTAATAGCTAAATTGGATTTAATACCTTTTTAAATGGAATACCTAAAATAGCAATGTAAAAATTTATAACTTTTTATATTTTCGGGTATGATACTCTAAATGAGTCAATACACCTGCAAATAATCAAAGAGAAAACACGCGCCATTGGCCAGGTAAATTCCGGTTACAAACATTCGATAAAGCGGAGAAGGAAGTTTTAACTGATACTTACTGGAATCTATTAAGGATAATCAAAAATAGTCAGCAAGTTTTAATTGATTCATTTAATAAGGTTAAAAAAGGGAAAAAATACATCTATCACAATTGATTTAAACAATTAAGCTCTTAAATGTACCTGAAACATTTTTTGGTAGAAGTTTTGTAATAGGTTAACTATAAAGATTTTTGGAAGCCCCTCTTTTGGAAGGTATAGAGTTTATCTTAAATAATGCAAGGCACTTCCTGGCATGAAAGTAAATTATTGCCTATGATAAGCTGCATGAATTTTACTTCCAACTTATGATAAGATGATACAATAAATTGGCAACAATCAATATAAAGCTTACAATTATATTTTCTAAATTTGTTTGGAGTTTAGAATATTTTACTTTTTAGATAAACGATTGCGACTCATCACCTGCCCTACTTATTAACTGTATTAATTAAAAATGCCAAAATGAAGAAATGTTTCTACTCGCATCAATTTTTTAATAAAAAAAATGATGTCCACTTCCTGTTAAGTCTGAGATGTATTTCTATACTTATCATGATTGCGTTTATTTACTTCCCCTTGCAGGGGTTTTCTTATCATGACCCTGTTCATAATAAGCTAAAGCCTGAAAAAATTATGAAGTTGACTGTTGAAAAGGCAAACAAATTTGATATCAACGATATTAGGATTACCGGAACGGTAAGAGATGAGAAGGGTAATCCCATGGCTGGAGTATCAGTAATAGTAGTAGGACAATCATCCGGTGTAAGCACAGACAATTATGGAAACTTTTCAATATCTGTACTGCCTTCTGCTGAATTAAGATTCAGTTTTATAGGATACAAAACTGTCACTGTGCCTGTAAGTGGCAGAACCCATATTGAAATGACGCTAAGCCCTGAGGCATCCTCTTTAAATGAAGTAGTGGTAACCGCTCTGGGCATTTCCCGACAGAAAAAATCGTTGGGGTATTCCGTGAGTGAGGTGAATTCTGATAATCTGGTCAAGGCTTCCAATCCTAATGTTCTGAAATCATTAGATGGTAAGGTGAGCGGAGTTAACCTGACTAACCTGAGCAGTGATCCGACTTCTTCCGTATTAGTGAATATCCGTGGTACTACAGCAATGCCTTCAATAAGCAGCGGTTCTGATGTATCTGCCAGGTCTCAGCCTTTATATGTAATAGACGGGATACCGGTAGGAGCTCAGACATTTACTTCCAAAGACGGTGTTGATTTTGGAAATATTCTTTCACAGTTAAATCCTGAAGATATTGCTTCAGTTACTATTTTGAAAGGAGGCAGCGCAGGTGCTTTATATGGTGCCCAGGGAGGTAATGGTGTAGTGATGATTACTACCAAGTCTGGCAGAGGAGGCCAAAGAGGCCTTGGAGTATCTTATAATATTTCTGCGCTTGCGGACCAACCCTACCAGTTTGTCAAGGAACAAATGCAATACGGTCAGGGAGAAAGAATTTACGAATGGCAATTCGACAACACAGACACTTGGGGGCCACCGACTGATGGAAGTTTTACTGCTGATTACTGGGATGTAAAAGCTCAAAAATGGGCAAACGGGCCACAGGTATCTTCGCATGAAGACAGGGTAAAAGCGTACCTGCAAACAGGGAGTACCATCACTAATAGTTTAAGTGTACATGGTAATTACGAAAAAGGATCATTCCGTTTCTCAATGTCCAATATGGATAACATAGGTGTGATGCCAAATACAAAAACTAATCAAAAATCATTCAACCTTAATGCTGAATATAAATTAACCAAAAATTTAAAAATTTCTGCCAGCTCAAGTTATTTTCATACCTATTCGCCTAATAAACAAAACAGCGCCGGATCAAATAGCGTATTAAATTCATTGCTTTTCAATTTTCCCAACAATCTTCAACCACTTTCTGACATGCATAATTATTGGCTAACAGGGTTTGAAGGAAGTTTGCAAAACGGGTCTATCATGAATCCCAATGGTATTAAAGTAGAAAATGACAATCCATGGTTCACTACTTACGAATATCTGCATCGTTTTAGCCGCGATAATTACTTTGGTAAGTTACAATTAGACTGGCAAATCAATAATACATTTTCCTTCTTATTAAGAACAGGAATGGATAACGTAAAAGAAAATTACGAACTAAGAAAATCATGGGGGTCTAGAAGTGATAAGTTCGGACAATTTGTAGAAGGTAATAATAGCAGCCTGCAATCAAGTTCTGATGCTATTCTTACTTATCATAATAATTTCAAAAAATTAACTTTTTCAGCTTCAGTAGGAGGCAATTATTCCTACACGAATTCGAACAGCCTGGAGGCCTCAGCTGGCGATTTGAGTACGCCGGCCTTGTTCAATCTTGCCAATGCAGCGCCGGGAACCTTGTCTATTTCTAATGGGGCAAACGCGCCCTATGATGTAAGCCAGGGATTTAGCGCTTATGCTCTTGCTACTATAGGCTATAACGACCAGTTATTTTTAGATGTTACCGGACGAGAAGATTTTAATGGAGCTTATGCAGAACAAAAGATCAAATATTTCTATCCATCTGCATCCCTTAGTTGGATAGCGTCCGAAACATTTCACCTCCCCGAAGTTTTTAATCTTGTAAAAGCGCGTGTGGCTTTGGCAGATGTAGGAAATGGATTATTAAAACGCAGGTCTATTGATACCTATTCGTTTGAAACAAGCGATTGGGGAGCGGTGAAGACTGTGGTTCTCAATGCTGCGCTGGTTGATCCTAATATAAAGCCTCAACACTCAATCACAAAGGAATTTGGTTTGGATATCTGGATGCTTAATAATCGTATTAAGTTTGATTTTACTTATTTCGAAAAAGAACAAAAAAACCAACTTGACAATATCCCTTTAGTAGCAGGAACGGGTTATACCGGCTTATTGACCAATATTGGCGATGTAACTAGTAAGGGTTATGAGTGGGGGTTAACCGTAACACCTGTGAGATCTAACAACTGGAACTGGGATATTTCTGCCAGCTTTACTCATTATAAAGCGACGATTACAAGGTTATCAGATAAATTTGCTCCTGCGGGATATATATTCGCTAACTACGATGGCAAAACAACTGTAAAAATTGCTAAAGGGGAAGAAATCGGAAATATCTATGAACAAAATGCAATCCTGAGGGTAAAAACTGGTAAATATGCAGGCATGCCGCTATTAGATGGAGAAGGAGGAGAATTTCAAAATAGTCCCAACAACACTGATCGTGCCCAGTTAGCTAATTTCAATCCCGACTATATACTGGGGCTTAATACTACTTTGAGATACAAACAATTTTCAATTAACCTGGTAGGAAGCCTTCGTAAAGGAGGGCATTATATTTCTGTAAACCAACAGTACCTGGAATCAAACGGAAGAGTAGCTACCACGTTTGGTACAAAAGGAACCAATAATCCATATTGGGAAGGTGGGCGTGACGCAGCATTGGGTGGCTTGCCCTGGCCTACCGCAGGATCTAGTGCTTATGAGGCCATTAATAATAACAATGATGGTCAGCGCACTGACGTCGTAAATGATGCCAGCTATGCAAAAGGAGTATTTCTTAATCCCAATTATACTGGTGACCCGGCCAATGCCACGGATGCCGATTATATTGTAAATGGAGCAGACAAGAACAATACTTTTTATCAATATCCCTATAACAGTTACGGAGATGTGATTTGGAATTTTGCTGCAACACGTACTTACGATGCAACAAATTTTAAGATGAGAGAAATTTCAATTGCTTATACCGTTCCCGATAAATTAACCAGCCGGTATAATTTGAGTAATTTAACGGTTTCAATAATTGGAAGAAATTTTTTCCAATGGAATAAGTCAGGACGGGATGAAGATCCGGAATCGGCATTTAGCGGAGTGGGCACTAACCAGGGAATCCTTCGGGCCACATTGCCAAGTATTCGTTCTTACGGAATAAAACTCGGAGTCAATTTTTAATCTGTAGTATTCACTATAAAAAATATATCATGAAATCATTTTCAATAAAAGTTTTTGCAATAGTCTTAATGGCTACAGTTGCTTCATGTAGTAAAGATGCTTTGAGAGTTTCTGATAGCCTGCAGCAATTAGATGCTGTGGAATCTGTTAATGATCCTTATCTCTTATCATCCGTTATTAAACAAACAGCACTTTTTTACCAAAATATGGGTTATGAAACAAGCAGGCTTCCGGGTGCTGTTCAATATATTGAAAGAAATTACCAGGGTAGCGACAATTACTATTCCGGTTTCAAACAACCACTCGATGATATGTATTCTGCAATGAATATCCTAAAGCTGATTGATGGAGCTATCGGGCTGGCAGATAAACGGGGATCAATGGTACATAAGGGAATTTTCACTATATTCAGGGCGCTTTTGTTTTCTTTTATGACAGATTATTATGGCGATGTTTACTATTCACAGGCTCTTAAAGCACGTGAAGGGATTTTGTATCCAAAATATGATAAACAGGCAGATATTTATACGGGGCTACTCAAAGAACTTGATGATGCCAATACGATGATTGCGAGTGGTACAGAACCTATTTCCCCTACTTATGATCTTGTATTTAGTGGTAATAAATTGCAATGGCAGGAGTTTGCTAATTCGCTTAAACTACGTTTATTGATGCGGGCTTCCGATAAATTCCCGGATGCTGCGACTCAGATGGCTGCCATTGTAAGTAACCCTTCTGCCACTCCTATTTTTACGGCCGCAGGAGATAACGTTTCTATTTCTTACCCCGGAACTACTGTAGACAATTCCTGGCAGGGTGGTACTTTAAATGATAACGGCGGTACAGAGTTTGACAGAAGAAGGCCTTGTAAAACACTTGTTGATAAATTAACAGAATTAAATGACCCCCGGTTAAAAGTTTGGATTGCCCCTGTTGAAAATCCATGGACAAGTAACCCTGCTCTTAACGGTGTTACCATTAATACCACTGACCCTAATGGGTTTACCTATACTTCTACCTGGGAGCTTATAAACCGTGCGAATCCTGATATGGCTCAATATTTAACACCAGATATATTATTGGATTCCAATAAATTGTATGTAGGGTTTGTTGCCGGTATGCCTGGAGATTGGAAGAATGGCAATGCCCATTGGAATACTGCCCTCGGAGGAGCGTATGGTAATTTTAAAGTATCTAAATTTTCTCAATTGTTCAGGCAAAATAGTCACCCGTTACTGAAGGCTATGATTATGAATAGCGATGAGGTACAGTTTATTCTAGCAGAAGCAGCCGCCAAAGGTATGATTACAGGAAGTGCAGATACTTATTACAGGAATGGAATCCGCTTTTCCATGAAACGGTGGGGAATATCAGATGGTGATATAGATACTTATCTTGCACAGCCAAGCATTGCTTTACCGGGCGATAAGGCTGGCCAATTGGCGCAAATAGCCGATCAAAAATGGCTTGCACTGTTTTTTGTTTCTGCTGAAACTTATCTTGATCTCCGAAGGACACAGTTACCCAACATTTTCAACAATGGCTATTTGAGCGGCTACCAGTTTCCTTTGCGTTATCGTTATCCTGCAAACGAACTTGGACAGAATGTAGATGCGTATAATGGCGGTGTGACTGGTTTATCGCCTCAGGTTGACGACCAATATTCAAAAATGTGGCTACTGCAATAATATTATTTTATAAGAGAAATGCGAATCCTTAAAACGATTCGCATTTCTTATTCTTAATTGATCCTGCAAGAGAAATATATGGCCTCTTTCGAAAGGTTCTTATAATTTTCAATTAAAGGACGTCAACAATCTAACATTATATAATTGTCTGCCCCTTCATGGTACTAATATTAAAAAAATAACGGAGCGGAATTTATAGATCAAAGGCTTTTAAAAGAAAAGTAAATCCTGGATTTTGAAAAGCTCATTAATTCAACTTTTGTAAAGAGTGGTTCAATGTGCGTTTGCTTTTGAGCAGCTAAATACAAATCCGGCTTAAATGTTTGTTTACTGTCTTAAGAGCGAGTAATTCAATGTTATGAAACAATTTATTTTTATTTATTTTTATCATCTGCTATCCCCGTTTGTTCTGGGACAACAATCTCTTGTTCACTATACAGGTGTCGGACCTGAAGTAACCAATACTGCTTTCTGGCAGGAATACCACCAGGGATTTAATGTTGGAAATAACGAAGGTGATAACGATGTTCGAAGTATTGCGGTTGATGAAATTTCAAATGTATGGATCGCTACCACATCCGGTATTTTCACGAAAGAACACAATAAAGACACATGGTCTCCCGTGGTAGATGAAAACTCTCGTGGTCCGGCTTACGCCGTTATCTCCGATAAAGAATCCGGTGTTTGGATAGGGACATGGAATGGTGTTTATCAATTTCAAAACAACAAGCTTCAGAAAATAGATGGTGTGGATGCTCCGGTTTCAGTTCTGTGTAAATCGAAAGAAGGAATATATGCCCTTGGACCAAAAGGAGTATGGCTCTATAATTATCATCATTTCCAAAAGAAAAATTATCCAATTGCAAGGTCTATACAGAATGCAATCTCTGATGGAAACGGAGGATTGTGGGTAGCTACAAAAGTTGGTTTATATCATTGTTCCGAAAAAAATACTACACTTTATCAGGATACCACTCAATTAATCAGCGCTTATGTGGAAGATGTTGCTTTGCAGAATAACGGACAACTTTGGGCAGGAGGTTTGGGCGGAGTCAGCATCAGGAAAAATAATAAAATGGTTAAAACACTCACTCCTGGGAGTGGCCTGCCTACCATTTATGTAAACTGCATAGAAAAAGCGCAGGATGGTACGATGTGGGTAGGTACCCGGCAAGGTATTGTGAGATATAAAGAAGATGGAACTCATTCCCTACGGTTTAGCCGCCGCTGGCTGATGAATGATAATGTCCGGGATATAAGTTTTGATGCTGAAGGCAATGCCTGGATCGCAACTGCTACCGGAGTAAGTGTTATTAATAAAAGAAAAATGACACTGGAGGAAAAAGAAAAATATTTTTATGATGTGTTGATGAAAAGACACATCCGCGAACCATGGATTGCAGGCCAGTGCCATCTTCGTGTTGCTGGTGATACTACTTCCTGGACTCCAGAGGATGATGACAATGACGGAGAATATACTTCTAATTATCTTGCTATGGAAAGCTTCCGTTACGCAGTTACCAAAGAAGAAGATGCACATAACAAAGCGTTAAAGGCATTTAATTTTTTGAAACTATTACAAGAGGTAACGGGGACTGATGGATTTTTTGCCCGCACCATAGTTCCTTCCGATTGGACTACGGTGCATGATGGAAACAGGATATATACAGAAAAGCAATTGGCTGATGAATTGGTAGAGGATCCGCGATTTAAGCCGGTAGAAAAACGCTGGCATAAATCTGCTGATGGAAAATGGTTGTGGAAAGATGATACGAGCAGTGATGAAATGTGTGGCCATCTTATGGGCTATTTTTTCTTTTACGAATTGGCAGCCAACGATGCAGAAAAACAATTGATCCGTGATCATGTAAGAAAGATCATGGATTACCTGATAGCCCACAATTACAATTTTATTGATGTGGACGGATCACATACACGTTGGAGCGTATGGTCTCCCGACCAACTGAACCGGGATCCTGAATGGGCTTCCGAAAAAAGTATTAACTCATTCGAGCTTCTTGCCTTTCTTAAATTTACTTATGGTATTACCCACGATGAGAAATACCAAAATGAATATTTGCGATTAATCAAAAATGAAGGATATCTGAAAAACATTTCTACGCTTAACCATACGAATCCGGCATGGTATATCTTTTTTGACGAACCATTGAATTGTTATCTCTTTCCCTTGCTGCTCCGGTATGAAGATGATCCGGCAATAAGAAGAGTATATGAAAAAAGTATGGATGAATGGTATGCTGTCAATCAAAAAGCTGAGTGCCCGCTTTTTGATTTTATGTATGCTTACACGCGGCATAAAAAAATTAATCCTGAAAAAGATATTCGTTTTTTGACTGATACACCACTTGACTTAATTGACTGGCATATTGATCATCGCGACAGGGAAGATGTCAAAATAGTCCGGTACCCAACGATGGAAGATATCCAGGTAGATAAACTGCCTCCTGCAAGTATTCGCTCTACGGTGCGGTGGGATAAAAACCCCTGGCTTGCTGAAAGTGGCGATCCGCATGTAGAACGTGAACCGGTGTTTTGGTTATTACCTTATTGGATGGGACGTTATCTTAAAATAATAGATGGAGCGCCGTGAAGAATGGCGACAAAAAACAAATCGCAAATCGCAAAAAACAAAAGACAAAAAAGAACTAAGTGGTCGGAACCAAAGGTCAGACCGCGGATCGGATAGATAAGAGTAGCAAAAGACAAAAAGCAAAATTCAAAATAAAAATACTTTACTTAAATCAGTAATAATGAATCGAAAAAAACAACAAATGAGTTTTCTTGTTTTCGCTTTTATAGCGATACCTTTTATATCGAAAAGCCAAACCCCGGAACACAAGGACAATCTTTTTACCCAGAATTATAGTATCAGATTCGAAAACGCAGATAAAGATGCGCAATTGAAAAAAGTTGTTTCTGATCGAAACGGCTATATCCAGATACTATCATCGAAAGGATTGCTTCGTACGCGTGCCGGCCAATTCCTTTTTCCCGGAACGCTCGTTATTGACGAACAGGACAAACAAACTTCTGATAAGAAAATCGGAGGAATTGGAACTTATCAGGATCAGTTGGTTTATGTAGATAACCAGGCCGTATTAAGCAATGCCTGGGCAGGGAAGTTATACTCGAGGCATACAATGCCTGATGCAAAAATTCTTGCCGGGGGTAAAGATTTTACCTTTTTAATTTCAGATGGCAAAAGCCTGAACCTTTTAAAAGATTCTAAGAAATTATGGGAAGGCTCCCTACCCGGTGAGGAGGTAAAAGACATTAAGTTTGATATGGCGAATAATCTTTTTTGGATTTTAGGGAATGAGTCTATCAAAGCTTTTTCTCCAAAGAATAATCAGATGACTAAAGTGTTCAGCGGAAATAATTTAACCTGTATTGAACCTGCCAACGGAAAACTGATTGTGGGAACAACAGACGGTTATTTTGAAATTGATGCAAAAACAAAAAAACAAAGCGGCAATATTCAGAAAAAAATGCCCTGGACCGATTTGACTACCATCAGCCAGATTGATGGCACACTGTGGTTTGGGTCAACCTGGGGAACTATGCAACTTCGCAAAGATGGGAAATTTAATTATTACGCATCCAAACGCTGGATACCGTCTGATACCATAATAAGCATTGCAAAGGGTCCCGACAATTCAATTCTTGTCCTGACCACAAAAGGATTGGGGCAGATTCATTTTAAAGAAATGTCTTTATATGAGAAAGCAATGTTTTATGAAAAGCAGGTGCGCGACCGGCATATCCGGCTTGGATTTAATGCTACTGTTTCAGATATGAAAGATGGAGATGTAACCACCGGAAGCATGGAAGATTCTGATAATGATGGTTTGTGGACTACGATGTACCTGGCAGGTGAAACATTCCGCTATGCCGTGACCAAATCACCTTATGCATTGGAAAATGTACGCGAGTCTCTTGACGCAATTGAACGCCTCTATACTATTAATTCTGTTCCGGGATTTCCATCCAGGTCGTTCGAAAGGCGTGGTTATAAATATGATGATAAAGCCTGGAGAAGAACTGATGACCCTGAGTGGGATTGGAAATCAACCACAAGCAGCGATGAAGCCATAGGCCACATTTTTGCCTTGGGTGTGATTGCAGAATTGATTCCTGAAAATGACATCCGCAATAAGGCGATTATGTTGATAGATACATTGATGTCAACTATAGTTAAAGATGAGTATTACATGATAGACTGGGATGGACAGCCAACAAAATGGGGCAGGTGGAATCCTGAATATGTGAACGTGCGCCCTTTAAACGTAGGTGATCGCAAGATTACTTCGTCCAATATTACTTCGATGCTGCAGACGGCTTATCATTTTACCAAAAAAGAAAAATATAAGA
>CAJDUV010000026.1_pt1 | contig 10805 bp, 10 predicted proteins | sample 7391201 | NCBI WGS metagenome assembly CAJDUV01 (sample SAMEA7055680, study PRJEB34461) | soil metagenome | biome: terrestrial ecosystem; feature: Peninsula; material: soil | place: Antarctica | collected 2016 | reverse complement strand
AAGGAGAAATGATTCAACTAACTAACGGTAATGGATACCTGCTAACTGCAGAAATTGTTTCTTCCCATAAAAAGAAAACAGAGGTAAAAATATTGGAGAATATTTTTATTCCTGAAAGCCAGCCAAAAATTTCGATTGCTATATCCTTTATTAAAAATGCAGGAAGATTTGAATGGTTTTTAGAAAAATCCGCTGAGATAGGTGTTTCACAAATAATTCCGCTGATTTGCAATCGAACAGAAAAGTTTCATTTTCGGAATGAAAGAATGAAATCCATTTTGATAAGTGCTATGCTGCAAAGCAGGCAGGTATGGCTTCCTGAATTAGCTGAACCCGTGAGTGTAATGAAGCTGATAAATAATATGAACTACGATCAAAAATTTATAGCGCATTGTTTTAATGAAGAAAAAATTGAATTGAAAGATGCTCCTTTTAAACCATTTTCTTCCAAAATTATTTTGATTGGCCCTGAGGGAGATTTTACAATTGAAGAAGTAGAAGCCGCTATTGAAAAAGGATTCTCCCCTGTTAGTTTAGGAGAAACCAGATTAAGAACAGAAACCGCAGGTTTAGTGGCTGCGGTTCTGTTAAAAAATGGAAAAACTATTAAAAAGTAATTGAATGATTATGATTCTGGTTCCTGAACTACTAATCTAAATCCATTTCCATGAATATTTACTATCTCAATATTTGGATCGCCTTTTAAATATTTGCGGAGCTTGGCAATATATACATCCATACTGCGGCCATTGAAGTAAGTATCGCTTCCCCAAATTTTCTTAAGTGCACTCTCTCTTGGAAGAAGGTCATTTTTATATTCGCTAAGCATTTTTAAAAGTTCATTTTCTTTTGGCGATAACGTTTGTATGTCTTTCCCGATCCCTAATTGGCGAAGCCGTGGATTAAAATGGTATTTTCCCAAATCGAATTCTGCATTGGCTTCTTCTCTGTGAAGTTCTTCGTTTCTTTTTAAAATTGCTTTTATTTTATGGAGCAATACATCGCTGTCAAAGGGTTTGGTTATATAGTCATCAGCTCCAAGTTTGTATCCTTTGATAATGTCATCTTTCATTGTTTTTGCTGAAAGGAAAAACAGTGGCATATCAGGATCAACGTTCCTTATTTCTTCAGCTACAGTAAATCCGTCCATATTTGGCATCATTACATCCAGCAGGCAAAGGTCGAATTTTTCACGCTGGAAAGCCGCGAGGCCAAGCCTGCCGTCTCTTTCGAGTACCACATCATAGTCATTGAGCTCCAGGTAGTTCTTCAATACCATTCCCAGATTTGGATCGTCTTCGCAAATAAGAATTTTTGGTTTTTTATTTTCCATAACTGTTTTTTTATTTTTTTATGAATAAAGGTATTTAGTTTTTATGACATGTTTTACATATTTAGTGCCAATCATAAATACGATAAATGTATTGCCTAAAAAGTTAAAACAAACTTATCATTTTCAAATTCACTTTGTAACTTTCCCAAAAAAATAAAAATGGCTAATAAAGAAGCTTTTATCCAGGCAATAAAAAACGGATACACCTTTAAAGGAGAGACCATAAAGATAGGTGCGGGCATGCTCGATGGAGAAGTAATTCCGGAAGCGGAAATATTTCTGCCATTGTCAACAATGAACCGGCATGGCCTTGTAGCAGGAGCTACCGGAGGAGGTAAAACGAAATCTTTTCAGATGATAGCCGAAGGGCTAAGCGATGCCAGTGTGCCTGTATTGCTGATGGATATTAAGGGAGACCTGAGTGGCATAGCTGCGGCAGGAACCATAAATGATAAAATTACTTCAAGGTATCAGAAACTGAATATGGAATATAAACCTGCTTCGTTTCCGGTTGATCTGCTTACATTAAGCGATCAGAAAGGAGTGAGGTTGAGAGCAACAGTTTCAGAGTTCGGCCCTATTCTGATTACTAAAATTTTAGGATTAAATGATACCCAGGGCGGAGTGGTTGCAATGATATTTAAATACTGCGATGATAATAAAATGCCGCTGCTTGATTTAAAAGATTTTATAAAAGTATTGCAATATGTGGGTAACGAAGGAAAGCAGGAATTACAGGCTTCCTATGGAAATATCTCTACAACTTCCACAGGAACTATTTTACGAAAAGTAATAGAACTGCAGCAGCAGGGTGCGGATCTTTTTTTTGGAGAAAAAAGTTTTGAGGTAGAAGACCTCATGCGAATCAATGATGATGGACGGGGAATGATAAGTGTTTTAAGAGTGACTGATATTCAGGACAGACCAAAATTATTTTCCACATTTATGCTTCAGATGCTGGCAGAATTATATGCAGTATGCCCTGAAGAAGGAGATATGGATAAGCCAAAGCTGATCATTTTTATTGATGAGGCACATCTTATTTTTGAAGAGGCCACCAAGGCATTGCTCGATCAGATAAACACGGTAATTAAACTTATCCGTTCCAAAGGGATTGGAATATATTTTTGCACTCAAAATCCCATGGATGTTCCTGCAAGTGTGTTAGGCCAATTAGGATTAAAAATTCAACATTCATTAAGGGCTTTCACCGCAAATGACAGAACGGTAATTAAACAAACCGCACAGAATTATCCCGAAACGACATTTTACAAGACTGAAGATTTAATAACACAACTTGGTATTGGAGAAGCATTGGTTACCTTATTAAACGAAAAAGGTATTCCAACGCCTCTTGCACATGTAATGATGTGTACGCCCCGAAGCAGAATGGATGTACTGACGGATACAGAAATCAATACTTTGGTGAGCAATTCTAAATTGGTTGCTAAATATAGCCAGGTAATTGACAGCCAAAGCGCCTATGAAATTCTTACGGCTAAATTGTTGGAGGCTGCAGCTAACCCACCATCTGCAGGAAGTGGCAAAGAAGCAAAACCGGAAAAAAGTACTTTGGAGAAAGTAGCCGATAATACAGTAGTAAAAAGCATCATGCGAACCGCCGGAAATACAATAGTAAGAAGTTTGTTGGGTTCTTTGGGGCTAGGCGGCAGAAGCAAAAAATCAAGTAAAAGTTGGTTTTAACATAAATTTTTCCTTTTTTTTATTTCCAATTACTCAATAAAAGCTGCCACTTACTAAATAGAAGTGGATTTTTACCCTATAAGAGTACTATTTTTTATAGAATTATATAAAAACTCTTGTATGATAATGTTTTGAGTATTATCTTCGTCATGGTTTTTCATAGGATATTGGATTTTAAAGCGGGACTAGATTTCTATCTGGGTCCCCTTTTTTTTTGTTAAAAAGTATAATTACGAAGTATAATTACGGTAATTAATTTTGAAAATTGATATTATTCTTTTCCCCTTTGGAATAAAGTCAAGCGGTTTTTTCTTTGTTAAAAGGAAAGAATGGAAATTTTTTAAGAACGGTGTCTAAATTGGCTTTTTTCTTATTTTAATTTTATTAATCCATCCTGAGAAACAGTTACTTTGTTTTCTTCCTGTAAAAAATTAAGTGTCTTCATTATTTTATTTTGCGTGAACGGAGATAAATTTTGAAAGAGGTAAGAAAGTGGCACATATTTTTCCCGCGTTATTTTTTTTATCTCTTTTGAAATAGCTTCAAATTCTTCGGTTGATAAAACGCTTTTTTTGTTCCTTATGCAATTATCACAAATGCCACAGGGCTTTACCTGATGATCATTAAAATAGGCAGCAACCATCTGGCTTCTACACCGGTTTTTATTTTCCGTGAATAGAATCATTGCGCTCAACCTTTTTTCAAACGCTTCTTTTCTTTTTAAAAGATTTTTTTCATTAATAATAAGATCATCGGCATTTACTCTATTTTGCAAAAACATTATTTGCGGTTTCTCCTTTTGGGGTGTGTAGTCAATGATCCCAATTTTTTTTATCTCATTAAGTACGATTATCAATTTTTCTTTTTTCATTGAAACAAATTTAGAAAGCAGTGTTTCATTTATTGATGCCGGATAATCAAATATTCCATCATAAGATCGCAGCAATCCTTTTATAACTTCATCGTATTGCGGATAATTTTTTTCAAATATTTCAAGCTCCTTTTTATCTGTTGTAAAAACTACGGTTGATGGTAAAAAGAATTGTTCGCTGTAGCTGATCAATTCCTCCTGTTCCAAAATTTTTATTACATTGTTTGCTATAAATACTTCGAGTTTAAAATTTTTTACAAAAGTGTTGATATCAAAATCATACGAAAGCCCTTCACCCAGTCCGGAAGGCAACTGAAAATGATTGCACAAAGCAGCATATACTTTTCTTATCATCATCATATTGGGGAAACGGATATCCGGTTGTTTTTTTAGTTCGTTAATTTCTGCGTTATTGAAGAGTAAAACAGCATAAGATTTTTTTCCGTCTCTTCCGGCTCTTCCTGCTTCCTGATAATAATTTTCCAATGCATCCGGCACCTCATAATGAATCACAGTTCTTACGTCTGGCTTGTCTATGCCCATTCCAAAAGCATTGGTACAAGCTATGATTTGTGTTTTGTTATTGATCCAATCTTCCTGTTTTTTATTGCGTTCATCATTGGACAATCCTGCATGGTAAAAGTCTGCACTTATGCCATTTAATTTTAAAAGTTCAGCAATTTCTTTTGTTCGTTTTCTACTTTTACAATAAACGATTCCTGTGCCTGGTACCTTTTTTAAAACAGTTAATAATTTATTTTGTTTTGAAGAAAGCTCAAAAGCGCTGTAGGAAAGATTGGCTCTTTCAAATGACTGATGGAAAGATTGGAAGCCAGGTTTAAATTCTAATTTACTGCAAATATCTTTTTGCACACTTAAAGTAGCAGAAGCGGTGAGCGCTAATATGGGAACGTTTGGGAAAAATTGTCGTATAGACGCGATTCGTAAATAAGGAGGCCTGAAATCATATCCCCATTGTGAAATACAATGTGCTTCATCTACTGCAATCAGGTTCACCTTTATCACCGGAAGAAATTCCAAAAATAAATCAGTCTCCAATCTTTCCGGCGAAACGTATAGAAATTTAAAATTGCCGTAAGCGGCATTTTGCAGCGTCTTTTTTACCTCTGTAAAACCCATTCCGGAATAAATGGAAAGTGCCGGAATTCCCTTTTGTTTCAGGTTATAAACCTGGTCTTTCATTAATGCGATTAAGGGGCTTATTACAAGGCACAAACCCTCTGTTGCCAGGGAAGGAACCTGGAAACAAATTGATTTACCCCCGCCTGTTGGCATTAAGGCAAGCGTGTCTATTCCCGATAATACAGATTGAATAACTTCTGACTGAAGTGGCCGAAAAGCATCATATCCCCAATATTTTTTTAAAACATTTTCCGCCTCGCTCATTTCATTAAATATATTTTTTTCACATTAAAATAAAGAAAGCAAATTAAGTGAAATGACTGCTTCTTTAGTCTATTTTCTTTTTTGTAAGAATAATGTTTGGTAAGGATAAAAAATCAACTTATTAAATGATAGTACGGTTTCTAAGTTTAATAAAAAAAATACGCTTACAGTAAAACGGTTCTTTTTTCCGGATGTGTGCCCATTTAAAATTTTTTTTAATTGAGAGATGCTGGGGATTGCACAAATATGAAAAAGCTGGCTAAACCTGATTTTACATAAAATTATTATTTTTCATTTTACCATATCAGCGAAAAACAGTAGATTATTTAATTTGGGAAAACGCTCTAATTAACTCTTGTTGAGAATATTATCTTTCAAGTAGTATTTTTACAATAAAACGGATTTGAAATGGAGATTATTTTCGAATTGAGAGAAATTGACGAAGCAGCAAAAAAATTTTTACAAATTACAAACAACTTTAAAATTTTTGCTTTTACAGGCGAACTCGGAGCGGGTAAAACTACTTTCATAAGTGCGCTGTGCAAAGAGTTGAAAGTAGATGAAACTGTCACCAGTCCTACTTATTCTCTTATTCAGGAATATAGGACTTCTGGTGGAAGCATAATTTATCACATCGATCTTTACCGAATCAAAAGTAAAGGAGAAGCAATGGATGCCGGAATGGAGGACTGCATTAACAGTAATGAAATTTGTATGGTTGAGTGGCCGGAAAAGGCACCTGAAATTTTTCCGGGAACAACTGTATATTCTAATTTTCAGATACTTGATAAGCATAAAAGAAAATTGATTGTGGAACTTCCCCGATAAAATTTTATTTTTATAACTCTATCTCATCCTAAATTAATTCTATGGCATCCTCAAAACCTTTTGTTTCACCTTCATTTACCTACGAAACTTTGGAAGAAACCCTGGATGTAAAACCGAAGGGTGTAGAGTTATTCATTGGTATTCCAAGGGAGACTTCTTTTCAGGAGAACAGGATAGCGCTTACGCCGGATGCGGTAAGCGTGTTAGTGGCAAATGGGCATCGAGTGATAATGGAAACCAAGGCAGGAGAGGGCGCCAGCTATTCTGATAAAGATTATAGCGATGCGGGCGCCAAAATTGCTGAGAGCAAAAATGAAATTTTTGAATGTGAAGTGGTGGTAAAGAGCGCTCCTGTTTGTGAAAGTGAAATAGATATGCTCAAACCAAATCAATTCATTATTTCTCCAATACACCTAACGGTTATGAAGCGGGAAATATTGGAAAAAATGATGGAGAAAAGGATTACAGCACTCAGTTTTGAAAACTTAAAAGATGATAGCGGTAATAATCCAATTGTGCGCAGTATGAGTGAAATAGCAGGAAGTGCGGTGATGCTGATAGCAGGGCAATATTTAAGTAATGCAAATCATGGAAAAGGTGTTTTGGTTGGGGGTATTTCGGGCATACCGCCCACAAAAGTAATTATTATAGGAGCAGGTATAGTAGGTGAGCAAACAGCCCGCACTGCATTGGCAATGGGCGCAAGTGTTAAAATTTTTGACAATAGTATTTATCGTTTAAAGCGGTTGCAAAATAATATTGGTATGCGTTTATATACCTCTGTTATTGAACCCAATATTTTATCCAAACAATTAAAGACCTGCGATGTGGCCGTGGGTGCACTATCATCTTCGGGGGGCCGTACACCGCTGGTAGTTACCGAAGAAATGGTAAGCAGGATGAGGCCTGGCAGCGTGATTGTGGATGTGAGTATAGACCACGGCGGTTGTTTTGAAACTTCAAGGCTCACTTCGCACAGTTCCCCTGTGTTTAAAAAATTTGATGTGATACATTATTGTGTGCCTAATATCCCCAGTGGGTTTGCTAGAACCGCTTCGCAGGCCATCAGTAATGTGTTGATGCCCCTAATGCTTGAGATGGCAGATGACGGAGGTTTTGAAAATCTTGTTTGGTATAAAATAAATATTCGTAGTGGCATTTATTTGTTTAAAGGCGCACTCACTAATTTTCATTTGAGTGAAAGATTTGACCTTAAGTTTACTGATCTGAATTTGCTGATTGCAAGCAGACGATAAGAGCAGAAGCAAGTAGCAACTCGCAAGTCACAAGTAATAAGTAACATGTAACAAGCCTCACACCTTAATACCTCATTCCTCATACCTGGCATCTGATAAATAAAAATACCCGGGGTTAATCAGGCCCCGGGTTAAGTTATCAACAAGCATACAAAAAAACTATTTCACTTTCTTAAACATAATAATGTATCCGCATAAATTCTTTTTCTTTTTTTTACTTACCTGAACCGGTTTAATAATGTGATATTCTGTAACCTTTGGAATATACGAGTAATTAATAATATTGCTTTCCATTCCATCTCCATAATGCTTTTGATACACCACTTGTTTTTCATCATAATCATACATTCTCACTTCGTATAGTTTGGATGACATATCGCCAATGAAGGCAAACTGGTACCAGGTTCCCTGGTTTAATGGAACAATTACCGGCATTTCATATTCACTTTCCATTGTCATGGTAGCCTCTTTTACTACAATGAAACCTTGTTGCGCCAAATTCAGCTTTAAACTATCCGCCTGTCTTTTCAATGTGGAATCAAAACACGAAACCTGTCTTATTCTATCTTGCCCCGTAACATTGCCAAATACCGGCAACATCATAATTAAAATCAGTAAATGATTTTTCAAAGGGTTTTTCATTTTTACTGTAAGGAATCCGGATAAACAATATTACTTATTTTTCCTGATTATAAATGGGTTTATTTTCAATTTTCTCTTAATTAACATTCAAAAGACTTATCAGGAAAATTTGTAAGCAGAACGTACAAAAGATCAGAATTCGTATAAATTAATAAATGTTTTTCTTTGTATAAAAAAATGAAGCCACTTCTTGAAAAATATGCCTCGTATAATTTTTGGGCTAATAAAATTTTATTGGAAAAATGTACGCAGTTGCCTGTGGAGATTATACATAAAAATATGAGCAGTAGTTTTGAAAGTATTTATAAAACGCTTTTTCATATGATGGAAGTAGAAAGCGTTTGGTGGCAGCGATTGAAATTGCAGGAGCATGTAAACTTGCCTGAAAAGGATCCGGAAGAAAATTTTGAGGGGCTTTCTAAAAAGTTATTAAAATCATCTCAACAATGGAGCAACTGGGTTCAGGAAGCAAATGAAAAAAATATCACTCACGTATTCGGTTATCAAAATACCCACAAAGAATATTTTAAACAGCCGGTATACGAAATGCTTTTGCATTTATTTAACCATCAGACCTATCACCGGGGGCAAATAATAACAATGATGCGGCAAAATGGGATTGATAAACTTCCTCCAACTGATTTTATAGCTTTTAGCAGAAAAAAATAATCTATCTGGGGTATTAAAAAAAAATTGTCCTGCAAACACTTGCAGAACAATTAAAAAAACTTAATTAATTCTCATCCTATTGCCCCTCAGGTATTACTTCTTCCAATTTATTGTCTTTAATGAATTTATCTTTTGAACTTGTAAACTCGCTCTGGAGCTTTGTCGCCAGTGCCAATGTTTCATCTGATTTTGCAAGTATATCAGGAATTTGTTTTTCCAGAACAGAGTTACCAATATTAATATTTTCTACTTCTATTTGGGCAATTTTTTTCAATAAAGAAGTTTGTGTATTTACAATGTCATCTACTCCGCGCAGCATTTTTTCCATTGCATGCAATTTTTCTCTTTTATCCATAATAATTATTTTTTTGATGAATTAAAATGGGGAAGCAAAAACTGTTCCTCTTTTATTGGTTTGTAAATGTATCTATATACTCTGATGGTAATATTTACTTTAGAATTGCCTACCAGGCTAAGGATAGCACCGGTTTTTAAACTCTATCCGCTTGCCAGTTCTTTTTTTGCCTTGAATTTATTACTAACAACCATTTTTATCTTCCTTACTTGGAATTATACGCCCATTTCACAAGCGTTGCACCCCATGTAAAACCACCGCCAAAAGCAGCAAGTACAATCAAATCACCTTTATGTAATTGTTTTTCCCATTCCCACAGGCAGAGAGGAATGGTAGCGGAAGTGGTATTGCCATAGCGTTGAATATTAATCATCACCTTATCCATGCTCAATCCCATGCGGTTGGCAGTGGCATCAATAATTCTTTTATTGGCCTGGTGAGGAACCAGCCATGCTATATCGTCTCCCGTTAAATGGTTTCTTTCTAATAGATCGTAGGAAACATCGGCCATCCCTTTGACAGCAAACTTGAATACTGCGGGCCCTTCCTGAAATATGTAATGTTCTTTGGCCATCACAGTTTCAACGGAAGCAGGTTTTGCAGAACCGCCGGCTACCATTTTCAAATATTCTTTTCCAACACCGTCTGTTTTTAAAAGGCTGTCTTGTATTCCATAACCTTCTTCATTTGGTTCCAATAAAATAGCGCCTGCGGCATCGCCAAAAAGTACACAGGTTTTGCGGTCGCTGTAATCTACAATTCCACTCATTTTATCTGTTCCCACTACCACTACCTTTTTATAACGTCCACTTTCTATAATCGCTGCGGCGGTGGTTACCCCAAATAGGAATCCGGAACAAGCTGCTGACAGATCGAAACCGAAAGCGTTTTTTGCACCTATCTCATAGGTGATGATATTTGCAGTTGCAGGAAAGGTCATGTCAGGGGTAACAGTGCAGCAAATAAGGCAATCAATTTCTATCGGATCAATTCCTCTTTTTTTGCAAAGTTCCAAAACTGCCGGAATCGCCATTTTAGAAACGCCCATGCCGTCTCCCTTCAAAATTCTTCTTTCTTCCACGCCTGTACGGGTTTTTATCCATTCATCGGAAGTTTCTACCATAGTTTCTAATTCGGCATTGGTTAAAATGTATTCAGGTACGTATGCGCCCACTGCTGTAATAATCTTATTTGAATTCTGAAACACAAATATAATTACATAATTGTATGAAATTTATATTTGCAGGTTTTTGTGCGATTCAAATTTCCCTCTGTGCCCCCGCGCAACAAAAGCATAAAAGCTAAATGAACTTGTTGGAGACGGCGTTTATATAATTACCGTTCCTGGTTAAAGATTTGCATTCGGAAAAGGATTTCCAGGTTGAAATGTACTATATCTATACTCTTGCAAGGGTTGAATTAGTAAGTTTTTCCAAGCTAAAAAATTCACTGTTTTGCCGCATTTGAAAATCTACAGGGATTATTGCTTTTAACATTAGTAGAAAAGTTTATTTAAAAAAAGTCCACCTTATTACCTTCATCTCATCTTATTAAAAAAGTTGGAAGATTCTTAAATCCGTTGAAGGGAATAAGATTGACAGTAATAATGAATTATCCGTTCCCAATAAAGTTTAATACTGCGTACGGAATAAATTAGTATGTTTTTTAACGCTAAATGATTTCACTGTTTTACCATTTGCGCAGTATAACTTATACTTACGAAAAACCTTTAACAACCAT
>CAJDUV010000019.1_pt1 | contig 10815 bp, 11 predicted proteins | sample 7391201 | NCBI WGS metagenome assembly CAJDUV01 (sample SAMEA7055680, study PRJEB34461) | soil metagenome | biome: terrestrial ecosystem; feature: Peninsula; material: soil | place: Antarctica | collected 2016 | reverse complement strand
AAGTATCTGGGATAATTTATCCGGCGATAGTTTTAATTTATCCGCCAGCTTTTTTTGATTAGGAATTTTCATCTCAAACATTTTCAATTCTATCATTTCTTGAATTGATTCAGGCCAACGAAGGGGTAATACTGTTTTTCATATTGCTGGATAGCGAGCGCTATTTCAAGAAATTCTTTTCCCTTTTCTTCATCTTTTTCAAAATCTTCCTCTATCATTTTATCTATCCTTTTAATCGCATTCTGATAATCTGCATCAGTATTTATCTTATTTTTTCTTTTCATGTTGTTATACTTTTGAAATATCTATTAGTTTTAAAATTTCAAATAAAATTTGAAAATATAAAACAATAATATAAAAAGAAACTGGAATTTGAAACATAAACGTTTCTAAGTAAAAGCTATTTGTGGCAGGTATCCTACGCGAAAAGTATTCACCAAAGATTTTGGAGTGAGAACAGTTAGCTTATTGGTATTCGGTAGCGCAATTCCTTTATCATATCCAAATGGAGTCCATAAATACATTTTTTTTTCAAAAAGCAGATAGGGATTGTCATCAATCGAAACAATAGAACCATTCGGGATTCTTTCAATCTTTTCTTCATAGGTTACTTTTGATTGATGGCGATCTATTCTTTCTTTATGAAGAATGTCGTCTATCTTTTTTATGGGTGTTTTTTCATTAAACCTATATTCCGGATTTCCCTTTAGCCAAAGAGATTTGAATTGATGATAATCACTTCTGCGGCACTCAAAACAAGGCCTGTGGCCTGCTGCAAAAGAAGTGGCTTCATCTAAGAAAAAAAGTTCAGTATACCGGTTGGGAGACATCACCTGTCTTTTTCTTCCGTTAAATTCGAGCCTGCACGTGATCCACGCTTTTAACTTAAAGGGGTAAAGTACCTTCTGTTGATCATTATGAAGAATACCACGGTTGCCCATCCACGAGCCACGCGCTCTTGTTTTAATTAAATTACCAAATGGATCTACACGGTTTTGTAACATACAAAATGGATTTCCGATATTGTTAGTGTTACTCCCCAAAAAAATCGGGCCTTCGCTAATTGCCTTGCGGTAAAGAACTCACCACTAATTTTATTTTGTTCATTTTTTTGATGAAGAACCGCTCATATCATTCGCTTAATACCAACAATTATATCACTCTTTAATCAGCTTCCCACCCATCTTCAATCTTTTCCTCACTTCCATCGCAGGGTATTTATAATGTGCTTCATATCTTCTTGTAAAAAAGCATTTATAGGACGAAGAGAATCTTCATTAGGTGTAGCATCAAAGTATAAAGCACCTCTTAAAAAATGATGTAATGTATCTGACAAAAAAAACTGTTTAGCGGTAGCAACATTTCCTGAAAGACTGAAAAATATTCCGGTTATACCATTGGGTGTATGCATTACACTGTCTTGTATTGAATAGGCTTTTATATCATTTTTATAAGTCAGATTATAAGCGTCATTTACCATTCTTTCAAAATCATTTTTCCCCAAAGAATCGCGATAAGCGCCGGACGCCGTTTTTACTTTGTAAATCGAAGTGCTCCCAATATTTTTATAACTGATAAATATTTCTCCTTTGAACGTTGGAAACAAAATATTGATCCAATACGGATTTTTAGAGGTACTGTCAAAGTAGGAAGAATCTTTTGCGATCCTGGCATACACGGGATATTCAAATGTGTAAGGATAACCCGGCTCTGCAAATGAAGTATATTGCCTTTGTGGAAAATCTATTTTATAATATCCTTCCATCTTAGAAGTATAGGTAGAATTACAACCCGCTAAAAATAAAATAATTAATAAATAAAATATGGCTTTTATTGCCCGGGATATTTTCAGCATTTTAATTTCAGAAAAGTTTAGAAATTTAGATTGATTTAATATTTACCACCCTTTTATTCCTCGATTTAAGGTACTTTCGATGGCAGGGTAAGCTTCACTTTTTCAATCCGGTTTTTATTAATTTCAAGCGGTGTAAAAATAAATCCTTCTGAAGAAACCTGCTCATTTACTTTTGGAAATTCGCCTGCAATTTCAAGAATAAGCCCTGCCAGAGAATCACTTTCACCACGAAGATGATCAAAAATTGTGGCCGGCAAATGTAAAGCCCGACATACATCATTGATCATTGTTTTTCCCTCAAAAATATAATTATGATCATCCAATTTTTTATTGATGCTTTGCTCATCGTCAAATTCATCCTGTATATCGCCTATAATTTCTTCCATGATATCTTCAAGGGTTACAATTCCTGAAGTGCCTCCAAATTCATCTACCACTACTGCCATATGAATCCGCTTATTTCTGAAATCCTGAAGAAGGTCTTCAATTAATTTTTGTTCATGCACATAAAATACGGGCCGCATTAATGAGTGCCAGTCATACTCCTGTTCTTTCAAATGAGGGAGTAAATCTTTTGTATGCAGCATACCCACTATTTCATCAAGATTATTTTTGTACACCGGCAACCTGGAATAATGCATTTCTTCCACTTTGTGTATCACCGCTGTAAAAGTAGTATTCATTTCTACGCCACTAACGTCGAGGCGTGTACGCATAGTTTGTTTTACGGTAGTATTGCCAAATTTTCTGATTCCCTTCAGGATTTGCTTCTCTTCCACAGATGCTTCGTGCTCGGGTAAAAGATCTATGGCATAATCAAGTTGAGTATCGTCCATAGCGGAAGAGCCGGAATCAAAAGAGCCCTCAATTTTATCGCTAAGTGCAACCAGTCTTTTGCTTATTTTAAAAAAAATATTGTTGAAGATATCAACGACCATTGAGGCAGTCGATGCGAACCATATTTTATGATTGGTAGCCCATACTTTTGGCAGCACTTCCCCAAACATGACCAGTACGGTTGCTATCCCTATTACTTTTAATAAAAACGACAATAAAGGAAGTAAACCAAGGGATTCAACCCATTCATTCATTAAAGAATTGGAAATAAGTATGATGCCAATGTTTACAAAGCAATTGGCAATAAGCATGGAGGCCAGCAAGGTCTTGGGCGTTTCCAGCAAATTTACAATGCGCTTATACGATGGCTGCTGCCTCGTTTTAAGCATATTAATGTCTTTGAGTGTGAGAGAAAAAAAAGCCACTTCTGATCCTGCCAACAAGAACGAAAGCAGAAAAAGAATTAAAAGTATAAAAACCAAAACAGTTGTTGCTGCTGGTGTAAAGGCAAGAAGTGTAAGCAATTGATAACTATTTACAATGACTGTATGGTAATCCAAAAAAAGAATTTTAATTAAAAAAAAGAATAAACAATGTTGTTCATTTCGTATTTATTACAGAATAAATTTTGATTTTATTCAGGTAATTTTTCAGGCTTGCTGTCTGGCGGAACTTCACCTGGCGGTATCAAATCATGAGGCTCTTCACCAGCATGAGCATCAGAGCGCTTGTCCAGCATAATAAGGTTGTCAGCAATAATTTCTGTAATCCCTTTTCTATTATGATCCCTATCTTCCCAGTACCTGGTTTTCAGCCGCCCTTCTACATAAACAAGACTGCTTTTGTGCAGGTATTTCTGTGCGAGCTCTGCAAGGCCACGCCATAATACAATATTATGCCATTCTGTTTGCGACATTAATTTTCCACTCTTGTCTTTATAAGTTTCTGTGGTAGCAAGAGGGAATTTTGAAACCGGAATATTTCCTTCTAAATATTGAATATCCGGATCCTTGCCAAGATTACCAATTAAAACGACTCTGTTTACGCCACGCATAAAAACATTTTTTCTTCTGTTAAATATTTATTGAATCAAATTTAAAGATACATTTTTATCTTGCAAATAAGCTGCTATAAATTTAGGAAATGGAAGCAAATTCAAATCGTTTTCAGATACTAATATCAGGTTTTCAGAAACTTGCAATGGCTTTCTTAATTCAATATGAAAAAAACGCCCCATAATTAACTGATGTGTCAGTTTTTGATTGAATTCTTTTGAAATCAAATTGATTGTATAATTGTGCTTTTTAAAAAGACTTGAGAATATCTCCAATTTTAGTACATCGCCACTGCTAACAAAAGATTCAGTTTCTATTAAAATAAATTCAAACAGATTTTGCCAAATGTCTTTTCCCGTCCTTTTTTTTACATAAACTTTATTATCATACTTTACTATCAGATAGTTAAAATACCTCGCTTTCTGCCTTATTATTTTATTATTTACAGGTAAAACAAAAACTTTACCGCTTTTAAAAGCAATGCATTTTTTCTTTAACGGGCACTCTAAACATAATGGTAATGAGGGTTTACAAATAACAGCGCCAAAATCCATGATCGCCTGGTTGTATTCACCGGGTTTTTTTAAATCAAGAAGCTGCAAAGCCAGGGCAGCATAAACTTTCTTCCCTTCTAAAGTATTTATAGGAGTTTCTATTCCAAAAAATCTGGACAAAACCCTGTAAACATTCCCATCTAAAACAGCATATGGTTTATTAAAAGCAAAAGAAGCAATTGCTGAAGCAGTGTAGGTACCCACACCTTTTAATGATAAAATATCTTCAAATTTCTCAGGAAATTTTCCATCCAGATTTTCGTAAATGTATTTTGCTGATGCAATTAAATTTTTGCATCTTGAATAATAACCTAATCCTTCCCAGAGTTTGAATACTTTTTGTTCGGGAGCTATTGCCAAACTCCTTACGTTAGGAAAAGAGGCTATGAAACGGTTATAATAATGCAACCCTTGCTGTACGCGGGTTTGCTGAAGAACAATCTCACTTATCCATATTTTATAAGGATCTTTTTCTCCCTTCCACGGCATTTCCCTGGCGTTGTCAAACCTATTCCATTTAAGCAATGAGGAAACAAAAAAGAGATGGATATTCAGAGTATCGATTTTTTTAGGGGTAAGAAGCTTATTGACACAATATATGTAATCCCGGAAAAGATAAATAAATTTCTTTAAAGGAAAAGATTAAAGAAAAAAAAATGTGCAATCAATATTAGAACAGGAAATTACAATAAAGATTATTAGATTTGTAGTATATCCCTGAAAAGCTCATAAAATAAGAAATTGATTTTTTTTTTCAATTAAAATGTTTACAATGAGAAAAGCAGATCTTATCAATCGTATTGCAGAAAAAACAGGGATTCCGAAGGTGGATGTTTTGGTATCTTTAGAAAACCTGTTTATTGAAGTAAAGAAAACCCTGGGCGAGGGTGAAAATATTTACATCAGAGGATTTGGAAGTTTTATAATAAAAAAAAGGGCCGCTAAAGTGGGCAGAAATATAAAAAAGAATGTCGCAGTCAATATACCCGAACATTATATCCCCGCCTTTAAACCATCCAAAGAATTTGTTCAGGAAATAAAAGAGAAGAATATTAGTCCAAAACCTGAATAGCTTACCTTTGCATCCGGTTCAAAAAAAAACCGTCAAAAGATTTGATTAAACGTATCATATTAGCAGGAGCAGGTATTATTTTTTTATTTGTCTTGCTTATTTTTGGGAAAACAGAAACAAAAAAACCAACCATTTCACCTGTTGCGCAATCCGCCATTCCTGAATTTAATATCCAAACAGCAATAAAACAGGAAAAGGAAAAATTAACTCCATCACAGGTTTTGTATGTTACTACTATTGAAAATAGTATCAGCCGAGGAGATGTAAAAAAACAATCTGAAAACCAATATTCCATCCTTGCAAGCTTCTGGAAAGATTCAGCTTCCGCATTTGTTCCATATGCTTATTATTTAAGCGAAGCAGCCAAATTGGATAATTCGGAAAAAAACCTCACCTTTGCAGCCCGTTTGATTTTAGAGAACATGAGAAAAGAGACAAAAACGGACGTAAGAGTTTGGGAAGCGCAGACAGCCGTAACCCTTTTTGAAAAAGCATTGCAATTGGATCCGGACAATAATGATCTTAAAGTTGGTTTGGGAAGTTGCTATGTTTATGGGCAGGGAATGATAGGAGATGCACAGCAAACCATGAAAGGCATTCAACAATTGCTTGAGGTAATTAAAAAAGATTCCAACAATATGCAGGCTCAGTTGGTACTTGGAATAGGGGCAGTTATTTCAAACCAAAATGATAAAGCTATTGAAAGATTAAAAAAAGTAGTTGCTTTTGATTCACATAATCTTGAAGCGGTTTCCTGGCTTGCAGATGCTTATGCAGCAGAAGGGGACAAACAAAATGCAGTAAAGTGGTACGAACAAAGTAAGCACCTGGTAAACAATCCTGCATATAGTAAAGAAGTGGATGAAAGGATAAAAGCATTGAACGAAAGCCATTAAGTGGTAAAAAAAATGGCAACAACGGCAGAACAGGTGAAAACCTGTTTTGTCAATTTATTCATAAATAATTTAAAAACTCAGTTATGCCTTGCGGTAAAAAAAGAAAACGCCATAAAATCGCTACTCACAAGCGGAAAAAGCGTTTAAGAAAGAATCGTCATAAAAAGAAGTAATTCATTACACTTACTTGCCTTTGCCGGTAATCGCCGGCCTTTACCTTTTCCTTCTGCAGAGTTAAGAAATTAATTAAAAGATTTTTAGTTGAACAAGGAACTTATTATAAACGCTGCCCCTCAGGCAGTGGAAATAGCCTTACTTGAGGATAAAAAGCTCGTAGAAATGCATAGTGAAAATGCTGATGCGAGCTTTGGTGTGGGAGATTTGTATCTTGGTAAAGTAAAGAAATTAATGCCCGGGCTCAATGCAGCATTCATAGATGTAGGATTTGAAAAGGATGCTTTTTTGCATTACTCCGATCTGAGCCCTTATGTAAAATCAATTCTGAAATTTACGAAACTCGCTATCAATGATAAATCTGAACCAGGTTTTGATTTTTCATCATTCGGTGTAGAGCCCGAAATAGTAAAAACAGGTAAAATAGCAGAGGTTTTGAGTGGCAAACCCAATATTTTGGTTCAGATATTGAAAGAACCTATCGCAGCAAAAGGACCGCGGCTTAGTTGTGAATTATCACTTCCCGGAAGATATGTTGTTATTACTCCTTTCAATAATATATTAGCAGTTTCACGCAAAATTCATTCTTCTGACGAAAGGAAGCGATTGCAGAAAATAATTGAAGCAATAAGGCCGAAAAATTTTGGCGTGATTGTGCGCACCGCCGCTGAAGGGAAACATACAACAGAATTACACGAAGATTTGCTGGGCTTAATTAATACCTGGGTAAATATTCAAAAGAATTTACGGGGAGCAGTACCTCCTTGTAAAATAATGAGCGAAGAAGGAAAGACCAACAGCATTCTCAGAGATCTGCTAACTGAAGATTTTAATAAAATTGTGGTTAATGATAAAAACATTTTCAACGATACTAAAACTTATCTTCAAAAAATAGCTCCGGAGAAATCGGATATACTCTCCTTCCACAGTAACGGTTCACCCATTTTTGACAGTTATGGAATTACACGGCAGGTAAAAGCATCTTTTGGCAAAACGGTAAACCTTCCAAGTGGCGCATATCTGATTATAGAGCATACTGAGGCGCTGCACGTAATTGATGTAAACAGTGGCTATAAAAGTGTAAGTAATAACCAGGAACAGAATGCTTTTGAAACTAATCTGGAGGCAGCGGCTGAAATAGCGCGTCAATTGAGATTACGCGATATTGGTGGAATAATAGTAGTGGACTTTATAGATATGAAATTGCCGGAAAATAAAAAAAGGCTGGCCGAGCAAATGGAAAAATCCATGCGGGCAGATAGGGCGAAACATGCAGTATTGGCCATTAGTAAATTTGGCCTGATGCAAATTACCCGGCAGCGCATGAAGCCTGAAATGAATATCAATACGATGGAAGTGTGTCCTAGTTGCGAAGGAACCGGAAAAATATCTTCCTCATTGGTTATTGAAGACGAAATTGAAAAGAACCTGAGCTACCTCATCATGCAAAAGCATACAGGCCTTACTATTGAAGTGCACCCAATACTTTATGCTTATCTTACTAAAGGATTTCCATCCAAAAGATTAAACTGGAGCTGGAAATTTAAACAAAAAATAAAAGTAAAATCGAATAGCAATTATCACCTTACTGAATTTCATTTTTACGATAAAAATGATGATGTGATTAAATTGTAGGATTCAAAATGTTAATAATATTTTGGATTTCTTTTTTTAGAAGTTTGGTTTAAAATTGTTACCTCTCTTGTCATTTACAAAGATTCACATAATATAGCATTTAGGATTTAAATGCCGGCAATAGCCTTAAGAAAAGGAATCGAATTTAAGATCTTCCGCTTTGTAACTCAAAATCCTATTTGGCTTTTAATCTCTCAGCGATTAATTTTACCGAGCTACATTTTTATATGACAACTTCTTTAATTGAATGGCTAAAAAGAATATTTTAAATAATGGAATCCCAATAGCAATTTCCCTTAGGCCTACTCTGGAGGCTGAAAATATAACACCGCAGATTACTCAAAATAAAAAAAGGCTGATAACTATTGCTTGTCTTTCTGTAATGATTGCTATTTGCATCAGTTTTATTGCAAAGTTTTTGATGTATTTGCTTTACCTTATTACAGACCTTACTTTTTACGGGCACGCTTCTATTGACCACGTTACGCCTGCGGGAAATACATTAGGGTTATGGGTAATTTTAATTCCGGCGGCCGGAGGGTTAGTTGTTGGCCTGATGGCCTTGTATGGTTCCAAAGCCATTCGCGGACATGGAATACCTGAAGCAATGGAGCAAATACTTACCAACCAAAGTAAAATAAAACCAACAATCACTTATCTCAAACCCATCTCCTCCGCTATTGCAATAGGTACCGGTGGCCCTTTTGGAGCAGAAGGACCGATCATTGCAACCGGCGGTGCTTTAGGCTCTACCCTTGGTCAACTATTAAACATTTCTCACAATGAGCGGAAAATATTGCTGGCTTCGGGAGCTACCGCAGGCATGGCCGCCATTTTTGGAAGTCCTATTGCCGGAATCTTTCTGGCGATAGAGTTATTATTATTTGAGTTTTCCCCGCGCGCTATTATACCTGTTGCCCTCGCATGTATTACAGGCGCCGCCGGGCATCATTTCCTTTTTGGGTCAGGGCCGGTTTTTCCCGTTTCGCATCCGATTGAAATACCATCCAATACCGCTCTTTTAGTGTATAGCGGATTGGGAATTATTACCGGCGTGCTCTCCGTTTTGGTGACTAAAATTGTGTATCTCATAGAAGATGGATTTGAAAAACTACCTATACACTGGATGTGGTGGCCTGCAATAGGAGGCCTGGTGGTGGGTATTATCGGATATTTCTCTCCCAAAACATTGGGCGTAGGTTATGAAAATATTACGGATATATTATCCGGCGATTTACCAATAAAAGTAATGCTGTCGCTATGTATTCTTAAATTCATTTCCTGGGCAGTAGCGCTGGGAAGCGGCACGTCAGGTGGCACCCTGGCTCCTTTGCTTACAATAGGCGGCGCTGCAGGAGCAGTAATTGCGAGTGTTATCTTGTATTTTTTCCCTTCTTCAGGTATTACTTTGTCGCTTGCCGCATTAGTAGGCATGTCTGCCATGTTTGCCGGTGCATCAAGAGCGCTGCTTACTTCAATTATTTTCGCGCTGGAAGTTACGGGCCAATCCAATGCGTTATTACCTCTTTTGGCAGCATGTACAGCATCCTATTTCGTTTCCTTTTTCCTGATGGAAAATACCATTATGACGGAAAAAATAACGAGACGTGGCGTGAAAACTCCTGATTCGTATGAGCCCGATATTCTTGAAACCATTTCTGTGCAACAGGTGGTAAATGAAAACGATGTGGTATTAAGTGAAGACAATACGATTGGTGAAGTGCGCAACTGGCTTGAGAAAGAGGCAGATTACAACAGCAACTATTTTATAATTGTGAGTAATGATAACGAATTCAGAGGCATCATCAGTTCTTCCAGCTTATTCAGCAATCACCAACCAACTGATAAGTTGATTGGCGATCTCATCAAAAGAAACAGCGTCTCTATAAGTACTGATAACAGTCTGCGAACCGCTGTAGAAATGATGGCGAGAGAAAACATAGATCTGCTTCCGGTAGTTTCCAAAGAAAATAACCTTATAGGAATTCTATCGTACAAAGACATTATTTCTGCTTATAAAAAAGATATAGATAACAATTTAAAAAAACGTCGGATGATCTCATTGCGGAGAGGAGGTTTAAAAATATTAGTGCGAGGCCAGAAATTAATAGATGCTATGAGAAAATAAGATTATGCTATTTTTTTCATCCTCTTTTATTATTGATAAAAATATTGTTTTTACTTGTATCATCGGCCATGTGTTGTATCGTTTTTTTTTCAAATAATTTTATTAAATCTTCTTTTATCAATTTATATTCTGCATGCATGGGACAAGGATTGACTTCTGAACATTGCATTAATCCTAATACGCATTTCTTTAAAATCCCGTCCTCATGCACAGCTTCAAGAATAGCGAGTGCAGATAATTTCTTTGATTGATTGGTCATGTAAAACCCTCCGTGGGGGCCTCGTGATGAGCTTACGATCTTACTTTCTTTTGTAAGCATCTGCAGAATCTTTGCAGTAAATGATTTGGGTGAATCTATCGCTTTTGAAATTTCGTCAATACCAAGCTTATTGTCAATAGTACCTTTTTGCGCTATAAAAATGGTTGCTCTTAAAGCGTACTCCGCAGTTTTTGAAAACATGTACTGGTATTAATATATTCAAGATTAAAATGAATTTGTAATTTACAGAATTTTTCAGAAATTCTCGTCTACGGCTAATTCTCTTTTATAGTTAACAAAGGTTAATTTAGTGATTTTTTCAAATTAAATGATCTACTCTTTTCCGCTTG
>CAJDUV010000040.1_pt1 | contig 10885 bp, 8 predicted proteins | sample 7391201 | NCBI WGS metagenome assembly CAJDUV01 (sample SAMEA7055680, study PRJEB34461) | soil metagenome | biome: terrestrial ecosystem; feature: Peninsula; material: soil | place: Antarctica | collected 2016 | reverse complement strand
TTCAGATAAGAGCAGCCAGCCGCCCGGTTGGTTTCGAACTATTGCCGGAAAAGTTCACGCTGCCTCAGTTGCAAAATCTCTATGAAGCTATTTATGATACCACATTTGATAAGCGAAATTTCTCAAGAAAAATTTTATCCCTCAACATCCTCAAAAAACTAACAACAAAAGAAAAATTAAATTCAAAAAAAGGGGCTTTTTATTATATGTTTGACCATGATAAATACAAAAAGCTGGAGCATCAAGGCGTAAAGTTTATTTAAATGCATTTTTTGTGATGCCTGAATAATGGATTACAGTGATTACAATTATTTTTTGATTAAAGAAAGTTGTTTTTCCAATCATAAAAATCAAATAAATTTAATAAATCTTAAAAATCATAATTCAGAATCATAAATTAGACAATAAAAAAACTTCCGCATTTTAAATACGGAAGTTTTTAATTTTTTACCTGCTTTTTAGCAGATTCCCTGGGACCTTTTCCAGTTTAATAACTTTCTGGTTTCAGCTTTCAGGTTTTAGAAGGATCGGATCAGGTTTTTTAAGACATACCGGATGGTTTTCATAAGAATTAATTTTTTTCATTTTTGAGATGATCCTTGGACGAAATCATGTTCAAAATAAATCGGTTTATACAAATTCTCTTTATATTTTATTAAAAAGAGATGATACTAGACAAAGAAAAAATAGAAGTTGACTGATATTGGATTCTTTTTCGATTTTTTGAGGAACTTGGATAGGTTCTGCTTTTCGAATGATTATTTGGATATTTTTTTTTGATTAATGCCTAACATAACATCAATCAACTTCTGGAGCAAAGATACGTCAGGAAGGCTTTTTGCAAAGAGCAAGATTGCTCTTTTTTATGTCCGACATATTTACTGCTAAGAATGTGATTTTACATCTATTTTTATAGTATACCTACTATTTTTTATACCGTAAATCTACGTTTGCAGAATTCAATTCGCGCTATTTAACTATTAAGCATTAAATCAAATAGTTCAACCGGTATTCAAAAAGCAATACCATTTGCTATTTGATTCTATAAACAAAAAATTAGACAGAATACTTTTATTGGTAAATAATTGCAACATTCTTCAAATTGTTTTTGCCTTTCCTCTCTTTAGATATTGTTAAATGCATAAAATTATTTTTTTCATTTTGCTTTCGTGAGCAAAAAAACAGTTGATTATTTAATTTGAAAAAATCACTAATTCGACCCTTGTTTACTATACGTTTTATCTATTGCTGGTTTTATATTATTCTCCAATCAGACAATTGACTAATGCGATTTAGTTAATCGGAGCAAGTTGGAAGGTTTGTTTTATATATTTGAAAGAATATTGAATTTTTAAATTTTTGTCCTTTAATTAGTCTCTTTCAAAAATGAAAGTAAGAAATATTATAAAACAACTTCAAGATGAGGGTTGGTATTTAGCACGTCAGAGCGGCAGCCATAAAATTTTCAAAAACAACCAGAAGCCGGATGTAAGAATCGTGCTCCCAGATCATGGAAACAACAGAGAGCCTTCTATAGGGGTGTTAAATGATATTAAAAAGAAAGCGGGGTGGAAATAATAAGTTAATTTTAAATTATGCAATACTTAGTAATTTTTGAAAAAGCACCAGACGGGACTATTTGGGCGAGAGTGCCAGATCTTGATGGATGTTTTTCGTCTGGAGATACAATTGATGAAGCCAAAGTAAATGTAAAAGATGCAATTGCTTTATATCTTAAGGATTTAAAAGACGAAAATAAACCAATTCCGCAGCCAAGCCTTTTGAAAGCTGAGCTAGTATCAATTTAATAATTTCTGTCAAAGCATTTATATTTCATCATTGAAGTAGGAACGATTTATTAAACTCTTTTTATAAATATAAATAGTAAAAAAAGAATTGAAGGTATCGTTTGTCACTTATTTTCGGTAAAAACCTCACCCGTTTCGAAAAAGAGTGTGGTTTAAAATTATTTCGCCAAACTTTGTATGATATCATACTTGGTAATGATATGATAATTGCCGCTTTCATCTTTACTTAAAACAGCTCCATTATGTTTTGAAATTAAATTACTCAATTTTTCTACCGGCATTTCAAATGAAACAATAGGATACTCTTTCTCCATAACCGACTTTACAGTTTCCTCTTTTATTTGCGGATTAGAAAGTATTTTATTGAATAAACCTCCTTCGCTTAATGAACCTAAAATGCCATCGCCATCCATTACCGGTATATTTTCAATATCGTACTTCCTCATTAAATCAATTGCTTCGGCTACAGTTTGCTCAGGTTTTATCGTTACTAATTTAGTGGTGCCTCTTCCGCTTACGAGATCCTTAAAGGTTTTTACTTCCAGAAATCCTCTTTCCATCATCCACTGATCGTTATAAATTTTGGCGACATATCTGCTTCCATGGTCATGAAAAATACAAACCACCACATCGCTTTTTTTGAGATCCTTTTTTAATTGCATTAAACCCTGAAGGCAGCTACCTGCACTGTATCCACAAAACAAACCTTCTTCCTTAGCAATACGCCTTGCCATTACGGCGCCATCTTTATCTGTCACTTTTGTAAACTCATCAATATATCTCATATCATAATTTGCAGGCACAAAATCTTCCCCAAAACCTTCGCTAATATATGGATACACTTCATTTTCATCTGTTTCTCCCGTATCGAAGTATTTTTTCAATAATGAGCCATAGCTATCTATTGCCCACACTTTTATATCAGGGTTTTTTTCTTTCAAATATTTCCCGGCTCCTACAATAGTACCGCCAGTGCCGGTAGCCACCACCAGATGCGTTATTTTTCCATCTGTTTGCTCCCAAATTTCCGGTCCGGTTTGTTCGTAATGCGCATCGCGGTTGGCAAGGTTATCATATTGATTTACGTACCACGAATTGGGCACCTCTTCAGAAAGTCGTTTTGAAACAGAATAATAAGAACGTGGATCATCCGGCTCTACATTGGTTGGGCACACGATTACTTCGGCGCCCACGGCTTTTAAAATATCCGCTTTTTCTTTTGATTGTTTGTCAGTGGTAGTAAAAATGCATTTATATCCTTTTACAATGGCTGCAAGAGCCAATCCCATTCCGGTGTTTCCGGAAGTACCTTCAATGATGGTTCCTCCGGGTTTTATTTTTCCTTCTTTTTCAGCTACTTCCAGCATTTTAACCGCCATGCGGTCTTTTATAGAATTGCCCGGATTAAAATATTCCACTTTAGCCAGCACAGTGCAGGGAAGATCTTTGGTAATCTTGTTCAGCTTTATTAAAGGTGTATTGCCAATGGTTTCCAGGATGTTATTTTTCCACATAAAAGATTGATTTTTTGTAAAGTTAAATGAAAACGACTGCGGGAATATATCTTAAAATTTTTGAAATTTTTTATGAGGGTAAGTATAATGTATAGCCTTTTTTGATTCCAAAATTTTAAACTCTTTTGTAATCTTTTAAATTTTTTCCAATGACCGCCGGAGTGAACATGCCAACGGACTTACGTTACATATCCACTATATAATCACATCATCAAAAACGTATTGTTTCAAAAATTTCTATTTTATATGCTTTCTTATTAAAGCTGAAAGTGGACGGGCACCCATCAATTCCAACGCCTTCTTCACTGTTTCATCATAAGTATTATTTATTTCGAAAAAGCCTTCTGTACGCCAGATCTGCCTTGCAGTTAACACTTTTATTTGTTTGGCTAATTGAGATTTTTGTTCCGCATTATTCAGGTTTAAATGAATAGAATCTTTCGCCGCATAATTTTTTAAATCGTTAAGTGTAGCTTCATCAACAAAATATTTTTCTTCAAAATTTTTTGGAGATGAATAGGATGAAAATAATTTTTGGTGATTCAGAAAATTCATGTACACAAACCGATTTAAAGTGCCGCTCATTAAGGCTTTCATTACTTCTTTGTCAAAGCTCAGGGTATCTACCGCCACAAAAACATCAGGAGTAATACCGCCTCCATCGTACAAAATGTTTCCTGCTTTGGTAGTAAACTTTGTTTCATTGGTGTGTTTGGTTGAATCCGCATATTTCATTTCTCCATGCTTAAAACGATTGAGGATGTCATTTCTATAATCTTCATTTCCATTCTTATAAGATTTTTGAATACTTCTTCCCAATGGTGTATAATACCTGGCCACAGTGAGGCGCAATCCGGAGCCATCGCTTAATTCGAATTGTTCCTGCACCAATCCTTTGCCGAACGTCCTCCTTCCTACAATGGTTGCCCTATCCCAATCCTGCAATGCGCCTATTAAAACCTCGCTTGCAGAAGCAGTTCCTTCGTTGGCTAAAACAATCAATTTTCCTGTTTCAAAAACACCGTCTTTATCACACCGGTATTCTTTTTTAGGAGAATTAGCTCCTTCAGTATAAGTGATTAGTTTATTACCGCTTAAAAATTCATCTGCAATGTGGGTGGCTTCTGTTAAAATGCCGCCACCATTATCTCTGAGGTCAAGGATCAAACTTTTCATTCCACCTTTTTGCAATTTTTCCATTGACCGCATAAACTCTTTGTAGGTGGTTTCGGAAAACTTATTAAGCCGGATATAACCCACCGTATCGGCGATCATGTAGGCAGCATCAAGGCTGTAAAGCGGAATGGCGCCACGTGTAATATTTATTTTCTTTACAATGTTGTTTCTAAAAATAGTGATCTCTACTTTACTGCCCAGGCTGCCCCGGAGTAATGCTTTTAATCTTTCCGCAGTAATATGATTTCCGGCAATTAAAGAATCGCCAACTTTAATAAATTTATCGCCGGGAATAAGTCCCGCTTTTTCAGAAGGCCCTCCGGGAAGTACGTTGATCACATTGGTAGTATCATTTATAATGTTAAATTCTATTCCGATTCCGAAAAAAACGCCCTGGAGGTCCTCATTTACTTCCTTTAATTCCTGCGCAGGCATAAAAATAGAATGGGGATCTAATTGCGCAAGCATTGCCTTGATAGCAATACTTCCTATAGAATCAGTGTTTTCTTTATCTACATATTTATTTTTGATGAGATCCAAAACTTCCTGTACCGGTTTTTGTTTTTCAAAGAGAAAAATTCCGCCGCCAGGCATGTTTCCTTTTATTCTGTAACCTATAAACATACCGGCTATCATACAAATACTCAGGATCAAAGGAAGCCATACCTGTAATTTTTTCTTCTGCATACTCACGTAATTGTCTAATTTTATTTTTTAGGAAGTGCAAATTTCCTTAATAAACATGATATTATGATGACTGATGTAAAATTGATTGCGGATAGCGGCTCTACAAAAACTGAATGGTGCGTTTTGAAAGGTAAAAAACCATTTATATTCACCTCTCAGGGAATGAGCCCATACTTTGTAAATAGTGCGGGAATGGAAAAAATATTGCTGGAAGAAGTTTTTCCGCATTTGAAGAACGATAATATTAAAGAAGTCTTTTTTTATGGTACCGGGTGTAAAAGTCCGGCTAATGTAAAAATGGTAAAAAAGGTATTTCAAAAGTTATTTAATGGCGCTTTAATAAATGTGGATAATGATCTTTCCGGCGCAGCAAAATCTTTGTGCTTACACCAAAAGGGAATTGCCTGTATTTTGGGAACAGGGTCTAATTCCTGTTATTATAATGGGAAACGAATTGTAAAAAACAGCCCTGGAATCGGTTTCATTTTGGGTGATGAGGGAAGTGGTGCTTACCTTGGTAAAAAAGTAATTCAGCATTTTTTATATCATATTTTTGATGATGAGCTGCGTGCAAAATTTGATGCAAAATTTTTAACTACAGATTCTGAAATACTGGAAGCAGTTTATAGGAAGCCTTTGCCAAATCGCTACCTGGCTTCGTTTGCTATTTTTTTAGCAGAAAACCGTGGCCATTATATGATTGAGAATATCATTGAAGATGGACTCAACGAATTTTTTTACACTCATTTAATACGCTATCGTGAAAGCGCGAAATCGCCGGTTCATTTTACCGGAGGAATTGCTTTTGGCTTTAAAGATGTAGTTGAGCAATTGTGCAACGATTATGAATTACAAATTGGAAAGGTTTATAAAAGCCCTATGGAAGGATTGATTCAGTATCACTCTTACTAAAGTGCTGATTGGTTAATTAAAATTACTCCATCACCTGCTCCACATGCGCCAGTCTGCCGTCTTTTGTCATCCCTTCAATAATTACCCTAAATGAACTGGTAACATCATTATTATAAAAAGAAAGCACTACTTTATTTTTGCCTGGCTGTGTAATCACTTCAGGGTTCCAATAAAGTGTAGAACGTAAATCTTTCTTTTCATTTTCAGGATTAATAGTTCCATAATCGGGCGAATAGAATTGCCTGATCTCGCTATAGCCGGTTACAATATTGTTTGATAAGCCTTTTCCCGGTTCTGATTTACGGTCGCCACCACGACGGGTATAAATGGCAATAGCACCATTTGATCCTCCGCCAGTGCCACCCATAAAAGGCGGCCTGATTACTTTTATATAAGCAACATCTGAAACAGGGATATTTGAAATCATATCGGCATCTGCCGGCATTTCATCTAAATAAATTTGCGGAGTTCCTCCCCTCCATTGTAGTGAAGGTGGATTACTCGATGTATTAATTTGAAGGCCCGCTACTTTTCCCTGCAAGTAGGTAAAGATATTTAGGGCGGAAACTGCGAATGGATCGTTTACCAAATCAAACTGGTAAGCATCGCCGCCCTGAAACATTCCCGATGCGTATTTTTCGTCCATCACCTGAACAGGAGATTTAGTCTTTCGTTGAATATTTACTGTTTCCAGCACTTTTCCTTTAAAGAATTTTAGCTCATCCAACGTGGCATTTGCTAGTTGAAAATGCCGGTAGTTGCCAGACGTATCTGCATTATGATTGGAAAAAAATCCATTGGCTTTTGCATTATTTCCAAGAGCGGGTAGTCGGTTTTGCATGAACTGAACTGATACATCTGAAAGGCCTTTGGATTTTGGCAATTGATAATAAATACGCGCGGTATCAAAGAGTATTAATGAAGGATCATTGAAAGTGGCGTCTGATGAAATGGGCACAGATACAATTTGATTAGCTGCATTTTTTTGGCTCCATAATAAAACAATACTTCCGGCATCTCTTAATTGAACGGGAGATGCTCCATATATTTTACCGGAAATAGTAAGATAGGATGTGTCTTTAGGGTAGATAATTTTAGGAAAATTTCCTTTGGCTACTTCCTGCCAGTTAAACCTGCGCCAGCCATGAGTAAGCATTACAAGGTCTAATTTTTTCGAGATCGAATCAGAATTATTTTGAAAATAATAGGAAGGATTATTTACTCTTCCTTTTAATTCTCCGGTTAATAATAAGTGAGAGATAATATTATCGCTGGTATCTGCATCAATTCCAATATCAGTAACCGAAACAGACAAGCTTGCTGAAAGGGAATCAGGTACCGCAATCTCAATCTCATTTTTAGCGCGTTTGTTCAATCCCCAGTGTTGCACGGTCATTTCCGGCTGAAAAAGATATTCCTCATTATTGACGTAGGTAATACGCTCCGCTAATGGTTCCCATTTTGCATTAAAAACCGTGATTGTTAAAATGCCGCTTGGCAGATCTACGGTGGGTATAATTCCCTGCATTTTTCCATCATTTAATGGTTTTTCAATTTTGAAAACCTGCTGCTGATACATAGTACCAAGTACGTGAATGATTTGGGTATTACTTAAATCACCGCTGGCAGCGCTTATCAAAAAACTCCGTTTGTTGCCGTTTAATCCTATCTGTAAAGCAACACCGGTTGATTTTACCGGTGGAAGTTGTGTAGTGTGGCTAATTGCTTTTTCATCTTTATCCAATGGAGCGCGCACAGACCATTTAGCCGAAAAAGATTCGCCGGGTTTAGGGGTTATAAAAAAATATCCCATACCATCGTGAATCACCCGAATACTATCCACAATAGTACCATTGTTATTCACAATAATTCCTTTCACACTCACCGGCCTTCCCCATTGATCATTTGCTTTGAATGCGATTTTATTTATTACACCCACAATGGCATCGCCTCCTTCAGGAAAAAAAGTAATTTCCGGAACTACATTTTTTTTTGCCACCGAAGAGTTTACATTTTTTGAAAGTATCCTGATATCTTTATTATAAAGAAATGAGGAATCGAAGTTCAGCATCCATCTTGTGTATGCTTTTACATGAAGAAATTGACCTGAATATTCGTCCGGAATTTCGAACTGTCCTACACAGGTTCCATTCAAAACCGGTGTGGTAGTGCGAAATAGAAGTTTTCCTTTATCATCTGTCCAATCTAAATAAACGGTTTTACTCTCGTTTGCCGGAAAAATAGCTTTCATTAAATAACCTTTAAACCAAACGGTTTCTCCGGGCGCGTATGAAGATTTATCGTAATGCAGGTACATTCTTTCCTGTCCATAATCGTTTGCATATTTTGATAATGTGGCGTCTAAATTCTGGGCATTTGTATTTGAAAAAATAAAAAGGAGAAGTGAGAAGGTGCGAACAAACATTCTTTAAAAATTAAAATTGATGTAATAGTTTTGGCAAAAGTATTCATGTATGTCGTTCATAAAAATAACTGAACAAACCTCTCATTACCGCCATCTGGAGCAAATGTCCGTTTTAGAAATAATTAAAGGTATCAACAAAGAAGATTTTGAAGTAGCCGCCGCGGTGAAAAAGGCGCTTCCTCAAATTGAAAAGATGATTTCTGCAGTATCTGAAAGAATGATTGACGGAGGAAGGCTCTTTTATATAGGAGCGGGCACCAGCGGCAGATTGGGTATTTTAGATGCAAGTGAATGCCCGCCTACTTATGGCGTACCGCAAGGGTTGGTAATTGGAGTAATTGCTGGAGGCCAAAAGGCGATTATAAATGCCATTGAAAATGCTGAGGACAACGAAGGTCAGGGCTGGAAAGACCTGGAGGCGTACGGTGTAAATGAAGATGATGTGGTGATAGGGATTGCTTCCAGTGGCACCACGCCTTATGTAATAGGTGCATTAAAAGGATGCAGGGAAAAGAACATTACCACAGGGAGTATATCGTGCAATCCGGATTCGCCGGTGAGCGCTGTTGCCGATTTTCCGGTAGAGGTAATTGTAGGACCGGAATTTGTAACAGGAAGTACACGCATGAAAAGCGGAACGGCTCAAAAAATGGTACTGAATATGATCTCTACTACCGCTATGATTCAATTGGGTAGAGTTGAAGATAATAAAATGGTCAATATGCAATTAACCAACAATAAAGTGGTTAACAGAGGAGTAAAAATGGTAATGGAAAAAACAGGCATTAAAAATATTGATTCTGCGAGAACTTTATTGCTGAAATATAAAAGCGTGAAAAAAGCAGTGGAGCATTATAAATAACTCTTTTGTAATACCGCGGATTTTCTTAAATTTATTGCGTCAATTATTTAGTCATAATAAAATTGCCGCCATGAAAATCAAAATTTTACTTTCATTTCTTTTCTGTGCATTTTTTTACACCGGATTCTCTCAAAATAGCAATCGCGCATTTGCCATTACAGGCCAGGTAAATGGAAATTTTAACTGGACTGATATTCGCAGTATTGATATGAATTCCGGAAACGCAGAAAGTGTATTGTTTGAAGATGGAAAAACAAAATTCTCATTTATTGATGCTGATACAAAAAGGCCTGTTGATAAAATCAGCGTAGCAGGGAATCCTGCTACCATGAAAATACCTGGTGGATCAGTTATTGCAAACAACATCATTCTCAGTAATCCTACACCTACATCCTTAATGAGCGCTGCCATTGCGTATGATAAAAAGCATGATAAATTGTTTTTTGCGTCTATGCATACCGGTAGTCTGATTTGGATGGATTTGGGAGCAGGCAATGAATCTCCTGTATTTTATATGGTTCAAAAGACTTTAGTAGATAATCACGATTTTAATGATGAAGCTTTTAATATTACCCGGATGACTATTGGCTCAGATGGTAATGGATATGCGCTCACCAATGATGGAAATCACCTCATCCGTTTTAGCACAGGCAGAAAAACCATCATTACCGATTTGGGAAATCTGATAGATGCAGAGTCAAACAATGGTATTTCTGTTCATAATAAATGTAGTAGCTGGGGGGGCGATATCGTTGCTGATGCCTTCGGAAAATTAGTTCTTTTTACTGCCAGCCACAATGTTTTTGAGATAGATATTCCATCAAGAATAGTTACTTACAAAGGTGGGGTTACTAATCTGCCACCGGCTTTTTCGCTCAATGGCGCTGCCGTTGATAATGATGAAAATGTGGTGGTAAGCAGTGCCAATACATTTGATGGGTTTTACAAAGTGAACATGAAAGACTTGTCTGCCTCCAAATTAATTACCAAAGGTCAGGTGTTTAATGCATCAGACCTTGCAAGCAGCAATCTTTTGAAACAGAGTCAGATAAAAGCGGGAGCCGCTACGCTGCCTGAGTTTGAAGTAATCGGAAATAAATTTATTTCTGTATATCCAAATCCGGTAAGTAACGGTGAAATAAAGATATCGTTTGATAATAATGTACCTGGTGAATATAAAATCGCGCTTACCGATTTGCAGGGAAGATTAATAGAAAATAAAATTGTGTATGTAAAATATCATGGTCAGATTGAAAATTATAAATTGAATACAAAACCTGTTAGGGGATTGTATTTGATAAAAATTACCAATTCAGAAAATCAGAGTATTCTCTCTGATAAACTGGTGATTGAATAACCTGATTTGTCTTACCCTTTTTTAAATTATTTTTTCTACGGGATGAAACAAACATGGAAATCGACAGGATAAATATTGAAAAATATAAGAGTATCAAAAGCTAAAATTGATTTTTCAGGATTAAGAGTTTTGGTTCGAAGGGTA
>CAJDUV010000108.1_pt1 | contig 11098 bp, 9 predicted proteins | sample 7391201 | NCBI WGS metagenome assembly CAJDUV01 (sample SAMEA7055680, study PRJEB34461) | soil metagenome | biome: terrestrial ecosystem; feature: Peninsula; material: soil | place: Antarctica | collected 2016 | reverse complement strand
TAGGGACAAGTACGATCAACTTTGGTACCCTCGTGCGCTATAAAATTCCATGTATGCCTTTTTACGCGATTTCATTGTTTCTTATATACGATAAAGTAATACAAAGGTCTGTGTTAAAGACTTTTAAAAAAGCCAATTCAATTACTGCCAATTCAATTTCATTGAACCCCGTGATGTCTTAAAAAGGTAGAAATTTAATGGTATGGAATTGATTACCGGCACTTGGCTGCTTCTCCCCTAAAATTTTATCAGCTTAGCTGATTCTTTCCGGTAGCTATATTTAAAAAAAGGCGGTTAAGAAGAGGCTGTTGGCGGGGCTCCAACGGATGCCAGAGCATAACCGGTCATACTTTTTGTTCCATATATCTTATTAACCTTCTTCTCCATGAGCAATTATAGCAATAAATGAAAATCCGTTATTTAAATCTTTCAAGTATTTTTAAGGATCATTTTTTAGAACTAATTCAACAACAAAATACATCCGGCCTTAGTAGAAATCATGATTTGTATTCCACTCCACCTTATTAGCTTCATTTTAAATTATCAATACAATATAATGTACGAAAATTGAACATAACAATTTGTACCCTCATTTTATTTTTACAACCTTACATTGGGCAGCCGAATTCAAAAATGCCTTTTGCTGAGGAATATGAGAAATTTGTCAAATTCTACCAAAAAGTTTTGGGAAAAATAAGGTAATAAGCTGGACTTTTTTTTGAAGAAACAAGGCTCTACTAAGGTTAAAGCAGACATTTCAATCATTAAAAATAAAATTTGTTGATCAATTTGCGCCTCAGTGAAGAGAATCTTAAAATGCACCCTTTCAAATCGACCAAATTTCGCATTGTCACATTTGTTAATAATAAGGTTATTTTTGCCGCAAATAAACTCAGGGAAAACAATGTGTGGTATTGCTGGTACAGTTAATTCCAATTTTTCATACGATCGGTTAATAAATACCATGGGCCATCGCGGGCCCGATGAGCATAACAGCTATATAAATAAAAATGTAAATTTTTTTCATCTACGCTTATCAATTCTTGACATTGCATGTGGTAAACAACCCATGCACCTGGGAGAAAAATATACAATTATTTTTAATGGTGAAATATACAATCACGCAGAATTAAGAAAACAATTCAATATTCAGGGAAACACCTCGTCAGACACCGAAACTTTGCTGCTTCTATACGAAAAGTTTGGGACTGATTTACTGATTTTCTCGATTATATAGACGGAATGTTTGCATTTGTAATTCATGATAAAGTAAAAAATGAATTATTTATTGCGCGCGACCGTGCCGGCAAAAAACCATTTTATTATTTCTTTGACCGGCGAAAATTTGCATTTGCAAGTGAATTGAATGGATTAAAGAGTATGATCCCTCTTGAAATTGAATACAATAATTTTTATCAATACCTGCGCCTTGGATCATTTTACCGCCAGTTTACTCCTTATAAAAATGTATCTGAGTTAAGAGCCGGCACGTATTTAATAGTGAATTGCGATACACTTTTAATAACAGAAACACAATGGTGGAATATCAACGATTTTTATTTAAAAGAGAGTACTGATTCACTTAAAGAAAGCCTGCAGAAAACTGATGATTTTCTTCATCTCGCGGTAAAAAGAAGGTTTGAATCGAGCGACCTTGAAGTAGGGAGTTTTTTGAGTGGGGGTATTGATAGCGGCGTGGTTACTGCAATTGCCAGCGAATATAACAAGAATTTAAAAACATTTACTGTTTCTTTTGAAGGAGAATATGATGAAGCGCCGCTTGCAAAATTAGTTGCGCAAAAATATAATACGCACCATACTGAAATAAAAATCTCATTTCAAAATCTTAAAAAAGATCTTGAGAAAATAGTATGTAATTATGGAGAACCATTTTTTGACAGCTCTGCTATACCAAGTTATTATGTAAGCAAAGAAGCTAAAAAATATGTAACGGTTATTCTTAATGGGGATGGTGCTGATGAGCTTTTCGGGGGCTACAGAAGATACGTTCCGTTTGCGCATTATGATTTTTTTAAGAAAAATATTTTGGTTAAAAAGGGCGCTTCTTTTTTTAAAAATAGCCTGCCCGCTTCTCAAAATAAAAAATCGCTTTACAATTATTTATACCGGCTGGCGTCATTGGCTTCCAACTCTGATCTGGAAATTTATCTTTCTGCCGGAGTAGATATTTTTGAAGATTATCAGCAATATATTATTGATCCCGGATTTGATTATTTAAAGCCCGTTAGGGAAGATTTTGACAAAATCGCTAATAGTAATTTATCAGGTTTAAAAAAGATAATGAATCTCGATTTTGACACTAATCTATTCAGCGATCTTTTGGTGAAAATGGATATCGCTACAATGGCTAATTCACAGGAAGGAAGGAGCGCTTTTCTCTCAAAAGAATTATTGGAATACATTCCTTCGTTGCCTGATAATTATAAAATAAAAGGTAAAACCACCAAGTTTATGCTGAGACAGCTTGCAGCGAAATACCTGCCGGAACCTTTGTTGAATCAGCCAAAAAGAGGATTTGAAATTCCTCTAAAAAACTGGATTGAAAATGAATTAAAAGAACCGGCATTTGATTACCTTTCTTCAGCAAATAATTTTTATAAAAATTTTGTAAAGGAAGGCTTCGTTGAGGATTTGTTAAGTAAAAAAATTAAAATGGCTGATGAGAAAAGAGCAAAGATTTTATGGACGCTTTTATCATTGGAAATTTGGTATAAAAAAGTTTATCAATGAATGAAGTAACGCCAAAAAGGAAGAAAATAGCGGTGATTGAAAATGGGCTTCTTTCCACATATACCATGAGAGAAGGATTGATGCAGCGTTTGCTCAAAGAAGGTTATGATGTTACCATTCTTACTCATACCAATAATTTTGTTTCGCAGGTTGAAAAAACAGGCTTGAAAGTAATTAATATCGGTTCGGGCAATCTGAATCCTATAAAGGTTTCAAAATACATTTTTCAATTATACAGTGCTTTAAGACAATTGAAACCTGATGTGTGCCTCACTTTCAGTATTCGCCCGGCCATTTGGGGTAATTTTATAGCGCGGGTTTTACAAATTCCCACCATCACAAATATTACAGGTGTGGGCCCTTTATTTACGAGTAAAAACCTTGCTTACCGGGTGGCCCGTTCCATTTACAAGTATGCTTTGGAGAAAACGAAAAAGGTCTTTTTTCAAAATTTTGATGACATGAATTTATTCATCAAAAATAAATTTGTAAGTAAAGAAATTGCAGAAAGAATTCCTGGCTCTGGTGTGGATTTTCATAAATTTAGCCCGCAAATTTCAAAAGAAAAGGATTCTGAAATATTTATTTTTTTATTTATTGGAAGACTTATAAAAGATAAAGGCATTTTTGAATTTGTAGAAGCAGCCAGGATAATTAATAAAAAGTATCCCAGTGTTTTATTCAATGTGATTGGACCTTTCTGGCACCAAAATTTAAAGTCAAATACTATTTCCAAATCAGTACTGCGCAATTGGATAGAAGAAGGAATAATAGATTATGAAGGTGAAAAAAAAGATGTAAGAAAATATATTGCGAAAGCGGATTGCATTGTGCTCCCATCATACAGGGAAGGTACTTCGAATATTTTACTGGAGGCGGCCTCTATGGAAAAACCCGCCATCACCGCTGATGTTACAGGATGTAAAGAAATTGTAGAAGATAATATTACCGGATTTTTATGTAAGGTAAGAGATAGTAAAGACCTCGCAGACAAGATGGAAAAAATGCTGCTTTTATCACCGGAAGAGAGATCAGCAATGGGACAAAAAGCGAGGCAAAAGATTATCAAAGAATACGATAAAGAAATTGTGCTGTGTGCATATTTGAAAGCGATAGAAGGGGCAATTGGTAGTGGATAAAATGAATTTAATCGCAGGACCTTTTCTATTTCCCTGCCGGCAATATAAATCCAAACGTAGTTCCTACATCTGTTTTACTTCTCACATGAATCGTATCCTCGTGTGCCTCAATAATATGTTTCACAATTGATAATCCCAATCCGCTGCCACCTGCTTTGCGCGCACGGGCAAGATCGGTGCGGTAAAACCTTTCGAAGATCCTTGATAAATGTTCTTCTGCAATTCCGTATCCGTTATCGCTGATCTCTATCAATATTTTGGTGCCCTCAATTTTATAAGCGCTTCCTTCGATGATGCCGTTTTGCTTTCCATATTCAATGGCATTATCCACCAGGTTGATGATTACCATTCTTATTTTTTCCTTATCCGCAAAAACAGTGAGTGGCAATTCGCACCCTTCTTTAATTCCGCACTGAATTTTCTTTTCATCGGCTTTTATGGAAAGCGATTCAAAGACTTCTTTTATCAGATCCTGGATGATAAAATTTTGTTTTACCAACAATAATTCACCGCTTTCTAATTTGGTGATCTCATCAAGGTCATCTAAAAGATTCACAAGCCGGTCCACATTCTTTGATGCGTTAGCCAAAAACTTTTTATTGACTTCGGAATTTTCGAAAGCGCCATTTAATAAAGTATCTACATAGCCTTGTATGGCAAAGATGGGTGTCTTTAATTCATGAGATAAATTGAGTAAGAATTCTTTTCTAAAGATCTCATTTTTGCGCAGTACTTCCATTTCTTCTTTATGCTGAACTGCCCATTGCTCTACGTCTTCATTTACTTCTTCAATAGTATTTTGAGGAAGGATATTTTTAAAATAAAATTCTTCTTTTTTACTCGCTTTGGTTTGATAAATGAGCTTGTAAATCAGTTTTATTTTGCGATAAATGAATCGTTGTACGGTGTAAAAGATGATGAGGTAAGAAACCAACGTTAGCAAAATAAAAAATATAACTGAAGGGATCCAGAGTTCACTGTATGCGTAAACTGCCAGACTTGCCAGAATGGAAATAGGAACAGAGGAAACCAGTGCCGCCTGCTGCGGAGAAAAATTCTTTTTTGCAAACATGTTTATTAATTGATTAGCTATCGGAATGGCTAATTACCATCCTAAAACCCACGCAAATATCAAAGGCACTACGATGGTAGCATCACTTTCTACAATAAATTTTGGTGTATGAATATCTAATTTACCCCAGGTAATTTTTTCGTTAGGAACTGCGCCGGAATAAGAACCGTACGAGGTGGTAGAATCAGATATTTGACAAAAATAACTCCAAAAAGGAACATCAGTCCATCCCAGATCCTGATACATCATTGGTACTACACAAATTGGAAAATCTCCGGCAATGCCACCTGCTATCTGAAAAAACCCAACTCCCTTACCACCCGAATTGGCCCTGTACCATTCTGTTAATTGCACCATGTATTCTATCCCGCTTTTCACAGTGCTTGCTTTTAATTCCCCTTTAATTACATAAGATGCAAAAATATTCCCCATTGTACTATCTTCCCAACCTGGAACAACTATCGGTAAATTCTTCTCTGCTGCCGCAAGCATCCAGCTATTTTTTGGATCTATTTCATAATATTGTTCCAATACGCCACTCCTCAGCATCTTGTACATATATTCATGCGGAAAATATCTTTCACCGGCGACTTCCGCGTCTTTCCATATTTTATGAATATGCTGTTGCAATCTCCTGAATGCTTCTTCTTCGGGAATGCATGTATCGGTAACGCGGTTATAATGGCTTTCCAACAGATCCCATTCTTCCTGCGGACTCAGATCGCGATAGTTAGGCACTCTTTTGTAATGGCTGTGCGCCACCAGATTCATAATATCTTCTTCCAGATTAGCGCCGGTACAACTGATGATAGCCACTTTATCCTGGCGGATCATTTCGGCTAATGAAATACCAAGCTCGGCTGTACTCATGGCTCCCGCAAGTGAAATCAACATCTTTCCACCTTCATTAATATGTGTTTCGTAACCTTTGGCAGCATCCATTAAAGCAGCCGCATTAAAATGACGATAATGGTGTTCTATAAACTGTGAAACAGGTCCTTTACTCATGAAATATTTTTTTTATCAAACAATCCCTTTACTTGCAGGAAGGTTGAAGATGAATTGCAAAAGTAATTTTTTTTGGGGATAGCAATATTTCATTGTAAATAGGGCATAGCCGACTTTGGAAAGTGCAGGAAATTCCTGCTTGTTCATTTGTCCAGCTTTTTTCCCGTCATTTATTTTGGTTTTTCTTATCGTTTTTCTTTGAAATGCTTTCTTTTCAGTTTTAGCTTATTGCCGGGTAATTTATTTTAATGGAAAAGTTATCTGTGCACCTACAAACCATGCCGGTTTTTCATTTCTGTCAGAAGTAAGTACTGAATCATCTAAATTTAGTGGTGTAACTAACCCTGCACCTGCTTGAATAAAACCATGACTACCCCACAGTTTAACCGGTATTGCACCTCCCAATATTATTTTCATATTTGAATCTTTTGATGCTTCGAGATTTCTTAATGGACTCAAAAAACATTGATTAATCGTAGCAGGTGTTTCATCCTGAGCTTTACTTAACAACTGGTCTATTGCGCCGTTATCAGCATCTGTTAGTTTTATCCACCATGCATCATTTTCAGCATTGGGAAATTTCAGATAACGATCAATTTTTGCAAATACAACGGACTCTAATAATTTCATTCTTTCTGCTTCAGGAGATTTAACTATTTGCAAAAGTTCACGGCTTAAATCCTGCACAACTAAGGCAGCAAGCCTTCTTGCCTGGATATGATTTCTATCGCCAAGATGATCTTTGGCAATATTTGCATGAGATAAAATGTCTGTATCTTTTTTGGCCTCTTCACCTGCTGCTTTATAATATGCTGCAGATTGCCTGGCGCTTACATCTTCTGCAGTATGCAAAAGAGATACAGCACTCGTTCCCGGTACGCTACCTGATACAAGCTCATGACCAAAACGAAAATCATTATTTATTAATTCTATAAAATTGGAATGAGCAAAGAAATCTTCAACAGCATGAAAAGCAATACCCAACTCTCTCAACCCATCTTTTGTAAGACCGAGTTTAATAAATGAACCAAGTTTGTTTTTTATATGTGTTATCGGATCGCTGCCTCTTACGTTTGTATCCACCAAACCGGCTTTTTGATTTGCCAGCAGTGATCTGTCCCGCCACTCATTTTTTTGTTTATCCCAAATGTAATTGTCAAAGTGTTCGGCTTGGCTATAACCACCAAATTTGCCCGGATTGGCATAATAAAATTGCGTTACCAATTGAAGGCAACTGACTATAATCGCGCAACTTATTACCTATTTCAATCTCTTTTACCTGGTCTTCAGTAAAGCCCCCGCCGGTTAACCCAGCTTCATCAATAATATGATGAGCATCATCAGTAAACCGCTGTATGCCGGGTGCATTATAATTTGTTGAAGTTGCATTCTTATTTTTTTCAGATTGTTGTATTGTATGTGTTAATTCATGCGCAAGTAAATGCTTCCCTTCAGAAGATTCAGGTGCATATTTTCCTTCATTAAAATAAATATCGTTACCCACAGTAAAAGCCTGTGCATTTAGATCTTTTGACAATTGCGATGCATCATTGCCCGTATGAATATTTACATTTGAAAAGTCTGTACCGAAGCGGCTTTCCATAAAACTTTTGGTTGGTGCCTCCATTGCATTGCCGCTACCTTTTGTTGAATCGATTTGATGGGAAACGCTATCGCTCGCTACAACATTATTACCAGGTGAAGCTTGTTTTTTTTGAATGAATGATGCAAGTGGTTTGCGTTGTAATTGTTTCTCTTCTTCTTCACAATGTGCACATTTTCTTTGAATGAAATTTTGTTCTGGCATACGCATTACTTTGTCTGCCATTGCATCTGCCTCATGTTCCATTGGATCATTATCTGCACCAACGGGTAATTTTCGTTGAATAGGCAAATGCTGCAATTGCCCGACATGTAAATCTCTCTTTAAAGTTTGTTGTACAAAAAGCAAATTTGACTTTTCAGTGTCAGCAGAAACCTGTGTGTTTTGTAATGATACATTTTTGTGCATACATGAATTTTATCAAAGCCGTCCACCTATTTCTATTCCAACTCTAACGTAATGAAGGGCGTTAGAAGAATTTAAGTCCAGTACTCCAATACCGCTGCTTAATCCTATTTGAAATGAATTATCCCGATAACTTAATGAACCCCCAAGTTCAGCATAAGAAAAATCTTTTGGTAATCCTGAACTTCCGAAATTATGGCCGCGTCCTAACTCTGTATACAGGCCTACTCCAATCGGAATTTGCTCATTAAACAAGCGTGTATCAAAAGTTCCCATTAAGCCAAGCCGCACTCCATATAACAATGCCGTAATATCTTTATGATAGTCGGTGGTTTCTAAAATGCTAAATCGCGGGCCTAACAGTAGTTCAGTTTTTCTTAAACTATCGAATGGAATACCAATATCTAAGCCCGTTGAGAAAAAAAGACCTTTAAAATCGCCACCGGCGCCGCCTAAAGAAACAATAGGATTAAAAGAAGGTTCATAACGGGAATGTTCTCCATAAACGAGTGAAGCATTGCTTCCCGGTATAATGCTTTTTACAAATGTAGATACGAAAGCAAAATGACGCTCGTGAAATAATCTTAGACGTTCAGGTCCGCTTTGGGCAAGCCACGAAAAATCAGTTGTTCGTTCACGCTCAGCAGGGCGCCCTTTCATCCTTTCGCGATATTCATCATCATATCCCAGCGTCATGTGCCCCGATTCATGAATCATCGTTCCGTAATCAGGGCTGTTGCATAAAACAGCTTGTACTCTATGGGCATCTCCTGTTACATATGATCTGCCTTCATTTGCTGTAATAATTACTGTGGTATCCGGGTTTGAGGTTACTTCCTTTACTTCAACAATAATGGGAATATCACGGTTATTGCATTTATTTTTAGGCGCTTTTGAAAGGCGGATTAAAAACCAATCATTTAGTCCTACATTATTTGCTTTTATAAAACGGTCTGCTGCTTTCCTGAAATCAGAACTGTTAACGTTTTTAATTGGGTCGTTTGCTTTGCCATTTATATTCCCGCATTGGGTGGGAAATGCGTTGGATTGATTTACAAATTTTACAGTATGAGGAATGTAAATTTTACATTCATTCTCATCAAACCGAATATTAATGCTGCTATGGTGAAATGGGATGCCACTTTGCTGATCTTGTTTATTGGCATATTGATAATGTTCCACAGTGCCAAGTGTAATGCCTGGTGTTGCAGATGAAGTTTGCGTTCCTGAAACCATGTTATCATCTATGCTCGTGCCCGTTTCTCCTTCTTTTTGAATTACCTTTCCACTACTTTGTTTCTGCTGAATTGTATGTGTCAACTCATGTGCTAATAAATGTTTGCCAGTTGACGATTCAGGCTGATATTTTCCTTCATTAAAATAAATATGGTTACCCATAGTAAAAGCCTGTGCATTTAGATCTTTTGACAATTGCGATGCATCATTGCCCGTATGAATATTTACGTTTGAAAAGTCTGTACCGAAGCGGTTTTCCATAAAACTTTTTGTCGTTCCATGCATTTGACTTCCGTTACCCTTTGTTGATTGTATTTGGTTAGAAATAGTATTACTTGCTATGTTATTATTTAGTGATTCTTTTTTTTGAATGAATGAAGCAAGTGGCTTGCGCTGCAATTGTTTTTTTTCCTCCTCGCAATGTGCACACTTTTTTTGAATGAATGAAATAAGTGGTTTGCGTTGCAATTGTTTCTCTTCTTCTTCGCAATCCGCACAATTGCGTTGAATGAAATTTTGTTCTGGCATACGCATTACTTTGTCTGCCATTGCATCTGCCTCATGTTCCATTGGATCATCTACTTTACCTATAGAAAGTTTCCTTTGAATGGATAAATCGTAAAAACTTTCAGCATAAATAGTATTTTTATTATGCTCTGGAACAGGAATTCCATCTTTCACTGCTGATGGAATAGTTTGAGGCAAGTTTGATATTGAATCTTGTTTATGCAAAATAATCTTGCTTATGAATTTCTTAAATTAATATTTATATCCACCACCTTTTTGTTTTGAACTACCTCGCATTGTTTTGGAACTTGCACCCAATTTTGGATGGAGAGGATCCGATTCATCAATTACGAACAACTGACCACTATCCAATTTGCCCTGGCAGCACGTGTCGCAATCTTCTCCGCAGAAAGTATAGCCAATCATATTATTATGTAGGTCCATTTTATTTTCAATTTCAGGTCCTTCATTGTCATTTTCATGATTGGTAGAAATTGATTCTGCCTGATCTGATCCAATTTCATTAGTCATTCTGCAATTCCAGTAACAATGCCGCCACGCATCGGCTGCTCCGTTGTGTAGGCCAGGAAGTCCTGTTTTCCTGGCTGCCGATAATGCTTGATCTGCTAATTGTTTTGCTTTATAAGAATCCCAAGGTCCTACATCCCAGAAATCGTCCCATTTTTCACCACGCTGTATCAGTTTGGATTGCAAACCTGAATTCTGCTGCAGCACATGCGTTAATTCGTGAGCCAGTAACCGTTTGCCATCAGAGGATTGCGGGGAAAATTTTCCTTCATTAAAATAAATATCATTCCCAACCGTAAACGCATGCGCATGTAACTGTTGTGATAAATTGGCTGCTTTATTATCCGCATGTATATTAACGTTAGAAAAATCTGCGCTTAAATGGCTTTCCATAAAGCTCTTTGTTGCTGAAGGTAAAGCATTGCCGCTACCTTTTGTTGATTGAATTTGGTTAGAAACGGGATCGCTTGCTATATTGATGTTGCCTGCTTCTTTTTTCTGAATAAATGATATTAAAGGTTTTCGTTGTGCTTTTTCTTCTTCCTCGCAATGCGCACATTTTCTTTGAATGAAATTTTGTTCAGGCATGCGCATTACTTTATCTGCCATAGCATCTGCTTCGTGCTCCAACGGATCATTTGCGGCACCTATTGACAACTTTCTTTGAATGTTGAATCCACCATTTTTTGAAGGAGCGCTCAATAAGGTGCTTTCCCTTATTTCTGATTTTTCACATTTCATAACTCTTATTTATTTACAATGTTTTTCCTTCTTTCTTCAACTCTTTTTTTATTCCCTGCAAAATATCATCAACCGTTATTGAATTATCACTTCTGCTTAATGCCATCA
>CAJDUV010000017.1_pt1 | contig 11165 bp, 5 predicted proteins | sample 7391201 | NCBI WGS metagenome assembly CAJDUV01 (sample SAMEA7055680, study PRJEB34461) | soil metagenome | biome: terrestrial ecosystem; feature: Peninsula; material: soil | place: Antarctica | collected 2016 | reverse complement strand
ACGCCGCTTTTTTCAAATTGCTTGCCAAAAGAGAATGGCATAGAAACACCCGCAATGAAAATAAACAGCGGAAAGATCATGTCATAAAACGTAAACCCATTCCATGGTGAATGATGCAATTCAGCACTCATCCAGTTAAAAGCGGGTAAGTTGGTTGCCTGAGACAGGCCATGGATTATGACTTCAGCGCTTATGATCCAAAACATATCGAACCCACGTAGTGCATCTAACGACTGCAGCCGCGATCCTGTATGTGAGGTGGATTTATCCTCTATGGCTGGCTTTTTCATTTAAATAAAAATGAATATTTTTTAAAAAGACTGTTCGCAGTTTCTACAGAATTACCCAAAGGGGTTTCCGAAAATTTCTCCTGATTATTTACCCATGCCCATTCCCAATCTTTCATTTTATCATCAAACCATTTATCATCAAGGGTTTTGTCTTCCTTTAAACAGGAAGCGGCATAAGTGAAAAATTGTTCCCATCTTGGCTTGTAAAAACTTCCGACCATCCCGGCCCATTGCTTGCAAGCATATTCATGCAGACTGGCATCTTTATCGCTCCAGACAGTAATCAATGTTTTAGCATCTCTTTCAAATTGAAGTTTCTCCTCTTTATTCGCTCCCATACGTTCAGCAGCATTCACCCAATTACCCAGAAGAAAATCTTTTCTGGTGAGTAACAGCCTGTCAATGTCATCTAAAAGATCTAAAAATTTTCGGGAGTCCGATTCAAATAATTCCAGGTTTTTATTTTTATAATCAGCTGCAATCTCTTGTTGTAGCTGGTTGGCATAGTTGGCCAGTACCTGCCTTGTTAAGTCAACAATATCGTACTGAAACCCGTCACTGTTCTTTAATTGAGAGGAGCAATGGATCAGCATTTCCCAGGCGGGCAGTAAATCTTTGGGATCATAATATAATTCGGTACTCGTCCACCTGGAGTCTTTATTAAACGTGGGACGACCGGTAAGAATTGATTCCGGGGCGCCTTGCGATCCTGTACCATTATAAACTGTTTTTCTGAGTATTTGCCAGGTATGATAAGCATCAGGAACCAATTTCCCATACCGCTGCGTCACGTATCCTTTAAGCCAGGAATTTAAATTGATTGAATCTTTGCGCCACACATTATCCATCATCAATTCATACATAACCGGGTTTTGCTCAATGCCCTCCGGTGTTAGGCCTATCCCAATCATATCACCCGATTTATTGCTGTTCAGTGTTTTTGAAGGTTCAGATGCTACCACATCCATTTTCCCGAACATTCCAACATTACCTCCGAAGTTCAGTAACATGCACCAGATCCAGGGTTTGCCATAGTACGCATTGGTTCTGCTCCAAACTGGCCTTGTCTCGCTCCATAAATCCAGTACAATCATTTTTTTGTTGGGGACAGCATTAAACAATGCGTTGATTTGAGCAGGCTGCCAAAATGTAGGATTATTCACAAATAACCATCCCTGCATTACCCAGATCGCTTCGCTATCTACAGACGACATAGATTTATATACTATATCACTCACATTACTCAAAAAAGTAGAATCATTCGTGGGTGGTGTATTCTCATTAAAAGTATCTGCGGAATAAAGATGGTTGGTACCAAAAGTGCGTATCTGATCACGCATAAACATAGAACCAATCCGCTGAAATAAAGGATCAGTGGGATCTAATAAATTGGTATGATATCTTCCACCCCATTCAATTCTTTTCAATTTCGCATCAGGAAATTTTTCTTTAAATGACGGCGGCACATGCCCGGCAAATGCCGGCAAAACCGGAGTCATTCCCAATGATCTTTCTCTTTCCAGTATCTTCTTCTGTAATTCTTCCTGCCCGTCCATAAAACTTTTAGAAAGAGGGCCATTAATTCCATCTAAATTACCCATCCAAAACCAACCAAACCAGGCGGGACCCGGAAAGAAAGTGCTTAAATCCTTATCTGTAAATCCCAGTTTCTTATAAACCCGATACCACACAGCATTTTGCCCGGTTAATGCCAGAGGCATATTAATTCCGTGGAGTGCCATCCAGTCAATTTCCTTCTCCCATCTTTCCCAGGTCCACCAACTCATGCTGTAACTGAATGTGCAATAATTCAGGTAATACCGGTAATCATAAGGAGTATTCTTTCTCACTTTATGGGGAACCATTGGGATTTTAGAAGGTATTTTTAAATTAGTCCCATTCCAGGTAATCTGGCAATTGGCATAATTTTTAAGATAGTAATAAAACCCGCTCGCTACCGAAACTCCGTTGTTACCGCTTATCTCTATTTTCCCATTTTTACTTTCTATTTCAAAAACATCTTTATCTCCATTCTTAGGAATGAATTTTACTTTAAAATAGGAATAGTGATCGGGAAGTATCCGTTTAATTAAATCATAAGATGCATTTTCATTGAGTTTATTTTCAGGGGGATAGGCATAGCAAGCGCTAAAGGGAGCAATAAAACCAATGAATACTATTAAAATCACTCCGGTGAATACATTCTTGTTATAATTTGACATAACTGCTATTAAAAAATGAAACAATTTATTGTTGGCCGAATACCTTAATGAAAACTGTCAAAAGCAATAGAAACGATCATCGAAAATTAAGAGTTATTGTACAATATTTTCCCTCCTACAATGGCGGATTGAATATTTATTTTCTCATCAAAGATCACAATGTCCGCATCCTTACCTATGGTAACCGATCCTTTATGTTTATTTATTTTCATTATCCTCGCAGGAGTTAAAGTCATCATTCTAACTGCTTCAATCAACGAAATCCCCGCAACATTCACCATCGTTCTTACCAGCCGGTCAGTAGTGGCAACGCTTCCTGCAAATGAACTGCGGTCGGGGAGTTTGGCTACTCCGTCTTCAACAATTACTTTCAATCCATTCTTTTTAGAACCCAGGATACTTTCTCCCGGTCCCATCCCTGCGGCTCTCATGGCATCTGTTATCAATGCAATTCTGTCAACGCCTTTTATTTTATAAATGAGTTTTAATAATGGTGCCGGCAGATGTACGCCATCGGCAATTATTTCAACATCCATTTCGTCCATTAAATAAACACTTTCTATTACTCCCGCATACCTGAATGCATTCCGGCGCGTAACACCTGACATGGAAGAATAAAAATGAGTGGCCAAAGTATATCCGTTTTCAAAAGCATTCACCACATCATCATACACTGCATCTGTATGAGCTATTGCTGGTAAAATATCATGCGCCTGCAAATAGCGGCCAAATTTCATGGCGCCCTCAAGTTCAGGTGCAGCGCTCCATCTTGCTATAATGCCTCCGGCCTTTTCAATGATCTCACTATATTCTTTTTCATCAGGCTTTCTGATATAACGCGGATCCTGCGCTCCTTTTTGGCTCATGGCAAAATAAGGCCCTTCGATGTGCATCCCCATAAACTGAGCACCCGCTTTATTCTTAGCATTTGCCTTTTTATAAATCTCCAACGTATGGAGCAGGTCTTCTTTCTCTGCGGTGAGGGTGGTGGGAACAAGGGCGGTAGTTCCGTATCGTAAATGAGTTTCCGCTATAGTAAGAAAATCTTTCACTGTACTGTCCATAAAATCGCTTCCACCTCCACCGTGTACATGAATATCTATGAATCCGGGACTCACATATTTCCCCCTGGCATCTAAAATAATATCTGCTTCGGAGCTTATCTTTTTTTCACCGATCTCTGTAATGATGCCATCAGAGATGAGCAGGCTTGCATGATCTATTATTCTTTGAGATGTGATAACACGGCCATTAATGATTTTCAGTTTTTTATTCATAAATCCGATTTGATAAGCTCAAAACATTTGGTTACTATTACTAATTTTGATTGTCACTTATTTACACTGTCGTCCGACAAAAGGGTATAATTTACTGATTACCAGAGCCTCACCCCTAACCCGCTACCAATAGAAGATTTGGCATAATAAACAAATTTCTTCCAGACGACAATGATTTATTTAATTCATTTCTAAACTTCCGAAGCCACATGACTTTCCTTATTTTTCAATAAAGAAGCAGATAATTTTTCCAGGAATAAATAACAATCCGGATGAGCTTGTAAAATACTTGCAGGATAAAGATTACTCACATGCTTCTCTAAACAATCTTTTACAGCCTTTGCTTTTCTGATTCCCGGAACAGAACAAACAATATGTTTCGATAGCATAATTTGTTTAACCGACATGCTGATCGCTTGTTTCGGAACCTCTGAAATGGACTGAAACCATTCTTCATTTACCTGCTGCTGCCTGCATACTTTGTTCAAATCGGCAATTATATAAGGTTTCTCCGTTTCAAAATCCGCAGGCGGATCATTAAAAGCCAGATGTCCATTTTCTCCAATTCCCACCAATGCTACATCAATGGGGTTTTTTTTGATAATTTCTCCCAAGCGCTTGATTTCTTCTTCCGGATTGGTTTCCCCATTGATCAGGGTAACCGATTTTAGTTGGGTCACTTTATCCAAAAATCTTTCTTTCAGGTATTTTCTAAAACTCGCTTTATGAGATAAAGACAAACCAATATATTCATCCAGATGAAACATGTTTACCTTATTCCATTTTATTTCTTTTTCATTGATCAATTGCTTTAAAGTCTCGAACTGACTTGAGCCCGTCGCCAAAATAATGTTTGCATTTCCGTTTGTTTCAATTGCTTTCCGTATAAATACGGCAGCCTTTTTACCTGCTTCAAAGCCCAATTTTTTGGAATCCGGCTGGATATTTACATTCATTTTTTTCTTTATTAAATTGTATTATTTAAATAATTAAAATAGTTCACTTACTCAATTGTTTTACCGGAGTAAGATTCCCATGATCAATGGAAAGATCAACAGGTTTGTTTTTCTTCCACGCACCCTGGGTAAAATCAGGGACATCAATGGCAGAAGACCTGTGCGCAACAGACCATTTGCTTAACGGACCGATGGATGTCCACAATGCGGCATCATACACATCATTGTCCATAGGCAATCCATTTCGCAGGCAATCAATCCATCTCCAATCCATTAAAAAATCCATTCCGCCATGGCCGCCGACCTGTTGCGCCATCTCACCTAAACGCTTTACAATGGGAAGGGTAAAATTTTCTTCAACCTTTTTCATATCAGCATCAGAAAGCCAATCCTCATGGCTATTGGCAATTCTTCCCGGCAACGGATATTTCAAAGCGCTTCCTTTGGTACCACTCACTAAATGGATGCGTGAATACACACGTAACGAACTCACATCATGTTGAAGCATAATAGTTTTCCCCTTCATAGTCCTGATTATGGATGTATTCATATTCCCTCTGAAATGGTCATTGAGGAAGGGTTTGAATACCGGAGGGTCTTTTTTATAAGATTCTTCTTCAAGCCCCTTCATCGTAAAATCATTACCGCTCATTGAAACCAGGTAATCGAGCTTATCGCCCCGGTTGATATTCATTATGTGGCATATAGGGCCCAATCCATGAGTTGGATATAAATTACCACTACCCTTTATATTTTCCTTTAACCTCCAGAGTTTGTAACGGGCTTTTTCGTCAAATAAGCTCTCTACATTATTATGAATATAAGCTCCTTCGCAATGTACAATTTCACCAAAGTAGCCTTGGCGTGCCATGTTGAGCGTTAGTAATTCAAAAAAATCATAGCAGCAATTTTCAAGAAATATGCAATGCTTTTTATTTTTTTCTGAAGCATGAACTAATTCCCAGCATTCGTCAATAGATTCCGCATTGCCCACTTCGAGGCATACGTGCTTACCATGATTCATGGCGTAGGTGGCAATGGGTACATGCAGATTCCATGGAGTAGCAATATAGATCACATCAATATCAGGACTCTCGCACATTTTTTTATAGTCATCTTCGGTACCAGTATAAGTGGCCGGATGGTAAGGAGAATCTTTGATGCTTTCCTGGGCCATTCGCACTCTTTCCGGTCGTATATCGCAAAGTCCATTAATTGAAATTCCTTCAATATAATTAATGCGTGGAACAGCAGCGCTCCCTCTGTTTCCCAGACCTACAAAACCAATCCGCACCGTTTCAATCTTTGGTGCCCGGTAACCGCACATATTGAAAACCTGGCTGCCGTTTTCTACCAGTAAACCATTTCCGTCTACGCTGCTATGGCTGTTGATTTTTGAAAAACTTTGTAACGGGCCGGACGCAATTCCTGCACCAATCAAACCTGCCATTTTAAGAAAGTCCCTTCGATTATTCCCCATAATATGTATGTTTAAAAGATTATTAAATCAGTCTGTAAATAAAATTCTGCTTTCACTTTTGCAGGCGGTTTTCATTTTTGAAAACTTATCCTTAAAATCGGATAATTGTTCATCCTTAACTTCGTTTCCTGTAACAGACACCGGATCTCTAAAGATTAATTCCGTCCGTTTATTTAATGCAGCAATCAAAGAAATATCTCCCCATTTCAAAATGCCTGGTACATGAATGGCCATGTTGAAAAAATCAATTCCTTCTCTTCTGTCCAAAGCATAACTTAAAGGGCAGGTTCTTAAAATACAGGTATTCACATTATTATTTAAGGCAGATTGCATCAATGCCGCTATTGCAATTTCCCTGCTGGCATCAATAGTTACAGAAGTCGGTTTATAATTTATTTGTACATATTTAATGAGGTTGTCAATATCACCAACCCATTCTCCCATTATAGTTTTACCCAACCATAATTCGGCGCGCGCCAGAGTGTGAAATTCAGGAAGGCGGCCATCAGTTGCCCTGGCCTGCGATGATGCCACATCACCTGTTCCCCATATATCGGCTACTATTACTCCATAACCTTTTTGGATATAGTCTTTAATAAGAATTTTTTCTTTCCCTTCTTTATCACTGTCTGAACAAATAATCACTGCCGGTGCATTGTTTTTTTCAGAAGGAAAATATCGTAATGGAATCAGATGTTTATTATTAGTCTCTAAAGCCAAACGATGCCAGCCATCTTTCTTTTCATATTCATGTACTTTTTCAACAACATCCGGCTTAGCTGGCAATAAAAGAATATCGTGAAGATCTTTTAATTTCTCTTCTTTATTGATCATTCCCTTTTTATAAAGAGCATTGGAAAGTGTTTTCCCTTTTTGAATACAATATTCCGAAGTGCTTACCACCAAAGGCTCTCTTTTACCTTTAGGAAAAACCATCAGTTGTTCGTTTGATAAAAGAGTAAATGGGATTTCCTCTTTGAAATCTCCGTCCTCTTTTCCTTTCAGTTTCAGATCGAACCAGCCAAGCATAGCTTGTCTCATTTCAGGCCAATAACCATGAGGCGTATTAAAAAGCTGATAAGTAATATTATTCTCTTTGTTATACAGAGCAAAAATGGGTTTCGCATTGGTATAACTTCGGATCATTTCTGAGGGGTAAAAAGTAGGGCTTGCATCTTTCAAACCACTACACATCTTAACAGAACGGGGTGCCATAAGAGCCAACACTCCGGATTCTTCTGTAAAGGTCAAGCCTTCAGGCATTAGTTCGCAAACGCAATTAGATCCCATAATATAAGACTGAAAAGTCCCCACACTTACCACCGGCATGGATGCTTTTATTCTTTCATCCAAAGCAGAAAGCCACATGGTTTGATTACCGCCGCCACTGGCGCCTGTAGCGCCGATATTATTTTTATCAACATAAGGTAAGGAGCATAATAAATCAACTCCTCTTATATTATCTGTCAGTTGATTGCCCAGTAAGGATTCACCAATATTCATTAAGGAAGCGCCCAGGTTGGAACCATGGTATTCGTCTATGCCATGAATGGTAGTTCGTTCACCGGAACCCCACGCGTCTATGTTCAGACATACATAACCATTTAAAGCAAGCTCATGAGCACAGGATTGAACCATGTCTCCAGTTTTGCCATTGGCCCAATGGCCGTGCATATTAATTACCGCAGGAAAAATTCCTTTTCCATCAGGCACATATAAATCGGCAGTGGCATATACGCCGGGCCTTGTTTTAAAATAAATTTTCTTTATAGAGTAGCCATTCATTTTAATACTTCCGGTTTCATGAGGATCCAATGGAAGCGAGTGATTTATTTCTACTCCGGAAGTTTTCAGCAATTCATTTCTTAATTTTTTTCTGTATGCCTCCCATCCATTTTTGGTCACAGGAAGTTGCCTTACATCAAATGCCAAAGCCGCCTCCTGTTTGAGATGAGATGAAATAATATCGGCAGTCTCATTGGCAAATACAGCCACAGGAATGTCGTTATCATCCGTATTTTGTTTATCACTTACATTGAAAACAGGTATCTCACTTTTTATAGACATGGCAGCAATCCGCGCTACTTTTATGGCTTCGTTGATATTCAAATTATTCTTTCCATTTTGCTGTATTTCTTCTGGAATATTTTTTGTTGATTTACTCAGGTCAATACATACAGTTTTATTTTTATCAGAAATTTCTTTGATTAAAGACGTCATTACTCCATTTTCTTTTCGGATAGTTACCGGCGTAATGAGAACCGGAATTCCTTTCTTTTGATTGATATCCGTAATAAATTTCGTTATTGTATTTTGATATACCTCTTTTTTACGATTATCTGTTACCTGATCATTATCAAAACTTATGAAAACATAATCTCCTTCTTTCAATTGATCAAAAACGCCATTCCAATTCCCCTCATTTAAAAAAGCATCAGCACTTTTTTCGGCGATAGCGTAATTAGTAAAATGGACATTCATACTAAAAAACATAGGCAGCATTTGCATCCATCCACGCTCGTTAGAAACAAGAGGACATTCTGCCATATTCCCATTGCCTATTGAAAAGACAGTAATACTTTTTTGGGGCACGTGGCCAAATGCCGATAAAAGCACGAAAGAAATAATGGCTGTATATGATATTAATTTCGGCATTACCTCCTGAATTTATAATACTTTAATTTGCTTTTGAACAATAATATTAACTGAACTGTTTCCAATCATTAAATCATATTCACCCTTCAAAGAGGTAGGATTTCCCTCATTATTATAAAATACCAGATCGCTGACGGGGATTTCTAAATTTACATTTTTAGTTTCTCCTTTTTTAAGAAAAATTTTTTTAAATGCCTTTAATTCTTTAACCGGGGTAACTACCTGCGCATAATCTCTATGGACATATAATTGTATCACTTCTCCTCCATCCCTGTTGCCAATGTTTGTTACAGAAGTAGAAACAGTAATGGTATCTTTTGGAGAAAGTCTATTTTTATTCACCTCCAAACCGTTTATTGAGAAATTGGTATAACTCAGTCCAAATCCAAATGGAAAAAGAGCCGTAGTTGAGTCAAAAACATAATCCCTTCCTGGTTTTTCATAACTTCCGGGTTTGTGATAATAGCCTCTGTCAGATTGTAGGTAATTATAGAAATCTGGCAATTGACCGGTACTTCTCGGAAAAGAAACAGGCAATTTTGCAGAGGGATTTACCTCCCCAAATAAAACTGAAGCGATGGCATCCCCACCTTTTTCTCCCGGATACCAGGCACATAAAATGGCATCTCCATATTTTTGTATCCAGGAAATTTCCAAAGGCCGGCCGGTAATCAAAACTGTGATCACCTTTTTCCCTGACCGGATCAATCGTTTCACCAATTCATATTGCATACCGGTAGGAGTAAGATCATCCACATCAAAACCTTCACCACAGGTTGCATCGTTCAGGTTGCGCGATAATGCACCACTTGCCGTGCCAATTGCTACAATCACTACATCACTTTTTTGGGCGGCTTCTAAGGCTGCTTTAAAACCAGAAGTATCTAAAGAAATCATTTCACAACCTTTTGCGTAATTAATTGTAACATTTTTATTCAACATTCTTTTTAACCCTTCCAACAGAGTAACGCCATCCTTATTATTACGAGTCCAGCTATAGTCTCCAAACTGTACCTGGTCTGCATTAGGTCCGATGACTGCGATGGATTTAATTTTGTCTCTATCCAGAGGGAGCAGGCCGTTTTTATTTTTCAATAACACAATACTTTCTTCAGCTACTTTTTTGCTTAATGCTATATTTTCAGTTGTGTGAAGACTTGATTTTATTTTAGAAATATCCGGAAACGGATTTTCAAAAAGACCTATTTTAAACTTTGCATACAGCACCCTTTTTACGGCTGTATTAATCAACCCGATAGGAACTATTTTATTCTTCACAAGGCTATCCAAATGTCTGAAACATTTTGGAGCGGGAGCTTCTATATCAACACCGGCTTCAATCGCATACTTTGCGGCATCGGCTTCAGTTTTTGCAAAATGATGAATGTATTTCAGGAATTCAACAGCTCCCCAATCGCTATATACAAATCCCCTAAAACCCCATTTATCTCGGAGAACTCCGGTCATTATATCTCTATTAGCATTGGTTGGAATTCCATCATAACTAACATACGAACTCATTAATGAGAGTACTCCGGCTTTTTGCACTGCTGCTTTAAATGATTTTAAATGAATATTGAATAAATCATAATTTCCACCACTTGTTGAAGCAATATTCAATCCACTCTGTGGGCTGTTGTGTCCATAAAAATGCTTTGCTGTACAAATGAGATCCTGTTTAATGCCATCTCCCTGTTGAAACCCCTCAATCATTGCCACGCCCATTTTCGAAACTAAAAACGGGTCTTCTCCATAAGTTTCCTCCACACGGCCCCACCTTGGTTCGCGGGCTAAATCCAGATTCGGGAAAAGCGCTTGTTTCACTCCGGTTGATTTAATTTCATTTCTAATGGCTATACCCACCTGATTAATGAGCTCAGGATTAAACGTGGCTCCCATTCCAATAGCTTGTGGGAAGATAGTAGCTCCGTCCTGCACCCATCCATGTAACGCCTCACTTACAGGAAGTGCAGGGATTCCCAATCGGCTTTTATGAATCAGAAAAGTTTGAACGTCATGTATCCGCAAAGCATACTGTTCACCGGATAACGTAAATCCATCAATACAGCCAATTCCGTTCTTTAGCTTTTCATAATCAAGGCTGTTTTTATTAATATTATTTTCCTGCTTCAATACATCTACGCTCATTTCCGTGAGCTGAGCTAATTTCTCCGTCAGGGTCATCCTTTTCAGCAAATCATTTACACGTGTTTCAATAGGAGCAAAAGCATTTTTGTATAAAGGAATCCTTTGCTGGGCACCTACATTACAACCGATTAAAAACA
>CAJDUV010000048.1_pt1 | contig 11190 bp, 9 predicted proteins | sample 7391201 | NCBI WGS metagenome assembly CAJDUV01 (sample SAMEA7055680, study PRJEB34461) | soil metagenome | biome: terrestrial ecosystem; feature: Peninsula; material: soil | place: Antarctica | collected 2016 | reverse complement strand
GTGCCCTGTAGTGGCAACTAATTTGGTTCCCCAAACAGTAAAAGATTCTTTTGTACACCGTTATCCGACAGATTCTGTAAGAACCTGGTTTAATAAAGACAGTATTGGTTATTGTGCATTCTTTGTTTCATCAGGAATTGAAAAATTAGCACAGTTTAACAATAGTGGCAATTTCATTAAAGAAGAAATGGAATCAAATGAAAACAAAGATCATGAAGACAGCACAAGTGCCGACAAAACACCTGCCGGTTGTGAATGTGAAATTCATACAAATAACGATTAGTTATTGAAATAGGGTTTGTAATGCCTTCCTTTTTTTAGGCAGGCATTTTTATTTTGCAGATTTCACAAAAACAGAATAAGAGATTTCATTAACTACGAATCTTTCTAAAATAATATCAATACACAATAATACAGATGGTAATTTTTCTGAAAAATCGTATATAAATTTATTCGCTACGCCTAAAGTTTATATCAATAAATTGGAAGACCCGGATGATTTTTTTTTGGTTACAAAACCATCAGATTTTATTCTTTTTCAAAAAGCAAAATTAAAATGTTGTTCTTCAAAGAAAATTCGCTCCTTATGATGGTTCTTTTTCTATTTATTGTGAGAGGCAGAGTTTCTTATATCAACATTAAAGCTCAGGATGGATATACTAAAAAACAAACAACGATGTTATAACTATGCGAAAAACTTTTATCAAAATCGCACTAATAGAAAGCCGGTTTCGATTCTTTAAAAAAAGTTTACACTTCAGAATTTGTTCAGATTCATGTTATAAATTTCATTTTTATTAAAAAAATAAATAATGTAATAAAACATTTAACGTTCGAAATAGGCCGAAATCATTTCACAAAAGTGAATATGATATTTACACATATCCTCTTCACAATTTTGAGAATGTGTTCGATGAAATATTTTCTTATTCTTAAAAACAAATAACCAAATGACAAAAATAAAACAGCAAAGTGAAGGATTTAAAGTTGGAGAAAAAATGCTAAACAAAGTTCCAAGAATTACTCTCTATTTTTGGATTATTAAAATTTTATGTACTACAATTGGAGAAACTGCAGCAGATTTTTTAAATTCAAAATTCAACTTAGGCCTTACAGGCACTTCACTTGTAATGGGTGCATTATTAATTATCTCACTATTCTTTCAATTTAAATCGAACAAATATGTACCTACACTTTACTGGATAGCTGTAGTATTAATAAGTGTGGTAGGCACTTTAATTACTGATAACCTTACCGATAATTTGGGAGTTCCTCTGGTAGATACCACTATTATCTTTTCCATTATATTAGCCATTGTTTTTGCGATCTGGTATAAATATGAAAAGACATTATCAATACACAAAATAGATTCTAAACGCCGGGAGTCTTTTTACTGGCTCGCAATCCTCTTTACGTTCGCTTTAGGCACCGCTGCCGGTGACCTGCTGGCAGAAAGCCTTAAGCTCGGTTACTGGTTATCCGGAGTCATATTTTTGGTTATGATTGGAATTGCATTCCTTGCCTACAAGTATTTCAAACTAAACGCTATTCTGGCTTTTTGGATAGCCTATATTTTAACCCGTCCTCTTGGCGCTTCAATCGGAGACTTCCTTTCCCAACCTCATGCCAATGGTGGACTGGGCCTGGGTACCGGAGTAACAAGCGGTATTTTCTTTGCTGCTATTATAGCAACAGTTATATACCTCACTGCGACTAAAAAAGATGTGATTAAGGATAGTGAATAAATCTACGCTACATTATCGTTAATAGAATAATTTAACCTACGGAATAGTATGTATGAACTAATAAATATAACATTTAAAGACTTATTAAACCCTGTATTTTATATTGATAATGGGGGAATATGGGTGGTATTATGTATCATTTTTGCTGAAACAGGATTGATGGTTGGATTTTTTCTTCCGGGTGATAGCTTGTTATTTGTTTCAGGCATTTACAGCAAAATGTTGATAAATAGTATTCTTCCCGGTGGAGCAGGCAACGATTTTTCAGACCTGATGATATTGTTTGTTTTAATTTCTATTGCCGGTATATTAGGAAATGAAATAGGATATTGGTTTGGATGGAAAAGCGGGCCGGTTTTGTTTAAACAAAAGGATACTTTTTTGTTTAAAAAAAAACACCTTTATCAGGCAAAGAACTTTTATGATAAGCACGGAGGAATGGCAATTATACTCGCACGGTTTTTACCTGTCGTTCGCACCTTTGCACCAATTGTTGCCGGTATTGTAAAAATGGATAGAAAAAGATTTTTTAAATTTAATATTGTGGGCAGTGCTTCCTGGGTTTTTGTTGTATTAATGGCAGGTCATTATCTTGAAAAATTATTTGTAAATAAATTTGGGTTCGATCTGAAAAAGCATTTGTTCCCGTTCTCTATAAACTCATTTTTGGAAAAAAGACATCAAATAAATAATATACTTCGTTTTGTAATTTATGTTTATGTGTTTAGTAATAATTTTTTATCTGAACTTAAGTTAGCGACATCGAATCACCTGTCATCCCTGCACTTCACTAATGAATATACATGGAACTATTTCAGCGAACTTATGCTGAAAGTTTTCTACGAAAAAATAAGAAAAAATGCCCCCTGAAATAATTCTTTATATTTCAAAATATGGATATCTTGCTATTTTTGTCCTTATCTTTTTACAGGAAACAGGTGTGCCAAATCCGGTTCCAAATGAGCTGGTGCTGATGTTTTCGGGATATCTTGTTTTTACAGGTATATTACATTTACCATTGGTTCTTTTTGCAGCCGTATCAGCCGATTTTATTGGTACTAATATTCTATATGTCGTTTTTTATTTCTTCGGAGTTGCTATTCTTCGGCATAAACCACGATGGCTGCCTATATCCCAAAAGGCAATTAATAAACTCACACGTCGAATGTCTGAGGGAGGAAAATGGATGATCTTTCTTGGAAGACTCACGCCTTTCATTCGCGGATATACATCTGTTACGGCAGGACTGTTGCAATTAAGCCCCAAAGTGTTTTTACCTATCGCTTTAATTTCTGCAATAACCTGGAGCAGTGTATATGTTATATTAGGAAAATTACTCGGCCCTTACTGGAACCGTATTTCCGGCCATTTTAATAATATAAAATACATGATGCTTGTCATCTTATTTGTCGTCCTTATCATTGTTATTATGAGGTATTTGATCAATAAAAAACTACGAATGAAAAACGCGCGCTTTTCCACTCATTCGCAAGATGATGCTCATTGAAATTCATAAAGTATAAAAAATAAATTATTATTAATGAAAATTCATATTGTTTCCGAAACCTCTTTTATGGCGAAAGGACAGGGAGTGCATACAGCTTTTATAGATCATGTTAAATTGATGAAAGAAAAAAATGATGTGGAAGTTATAGTAAATGGAGAAGGTTTTGGCGATGTTTTTCACAGCCACACTTATGGCCCTTATTACTTCTGGAAAGGAAGAAATTATAAAGGCAGAAGAGTTTATACGGTTCATGTAATACCGGATTCCATTAAGGGATCTTTGCCAATGTGGAAATATTTATACCCTTTTGTGAAATGGTATTTTAAAAAAGTATATTCTTATGCGGATGTATGTATTGCTATTTCTCCTATGGTGGAAGAAGCAATTAAAAAATTGGGAGTTACTACAGAGATTGAAAGAATTTCTAATCCTGTACTTATTGATCGGTGGAAACGAACGGATGAGAAGCGGACAAAAGGCCGGGAAATGCTTGGCTTATCTGTCAATGATTTCCTGGTTTTGGGTGTAGGCCAGTTGGAACACAGAAAAGGCGTTGAAGATTTTATAGAAATTGCCGAAAGGATCCCGGATGCGAGATTTGTATGGGTGGGCGGAAGGCCATTTGGAATGATGACAGAAGGTATTAGAAAGCTGAATAAAAAGATTGCTGATGCTTCAGCAAACATAAAATTTATAGGGATTCAGGATTTAGAAGATATGCCTTTTATATATGCTGCGGGCGACGTGCTGTTGTTCACTTCTTACCAGGAAAATTGTCCCTTAACTCCGTTGGAAGCCGCTGCCAGCGGTATGCCAGTGGTTTACAGGGATATTAGGGAATATCAGTTGCTTTACGAAAATGATTATTTAAAAGCCAAGGATTCAGGCGAATTTATTGAATTGGCAAAGCGGCTAATGAAGGATTCCTTTTTCTATTCTGAAGGAGTAAAAATTTCGAAACAGTTGATCAAGCAATTTGATAAAAATAATATCAGGGAAAGGTTAATTAATTTGTATAAACGGTTAGCTGATAAAGGGTAATTCTTTTCTATTATTCAATTTTTGCTGCTATATGAACCGATATTTAAAATAAGGAATGGACATTAACTTTTCATTGCGGAAAGTATTATATCCTCTTCAAAATTGCTCCAGAATCACCTGCTAAGTTTGTAAAAGCGTTTTAAACAATCAAATTCAATTAAATTTAAAATTATGAAAAAAATTATTGGCCTGGCGACTATTTTGCTCGCTTTAAACACGGCCTCGTTTGCACAAAAAGAAAAAAACGAAAGTAAAAAAACAGAAATGACCGAAACCCCTAAACATGTAAATGCGCCACCTGCAGTAAAGACGGCATTTTCAAAAGATTTTCCGGGTATGGTAACAAAATGGGAAAAAGAAGGCGCTAATTACGAAGCAAACTTTAAGCAGAATGGAAAAACTATGTCAGCCCTTTACGATGCCAATGGAAACAAACAGGAAACTGAGCAGGATATAAAAGTTTCTGAACTTCCACAAAATGTAAAAGACTATATTGCCGCACATTACAAAGGCGAAAAAATTAAGGAAGCCGCTATTATTACAAAAGCAAATGGCGAGGTAAATTACGAAGCTGAAGTAAAAGGAATGGATGTATTATTTTCAAAAGATGGTAAATTTATTAAGACAGCAAGAGATTAATTTTGCAAAGTAATTTTCAAAATAGCTATCCCGTTTCAAACCGGGATGGCTTTTGTTTTAGAGATATGAATAAAGGAACACTCATAATATTTCTATTTTTTATTCTTCCTTTATTTTCTATTGGCCAAAATAAGGATCTTAATTATTTTATTGATCATTCTATCAATAATAACCCGAGAACTACTGAGTTACAGAATCTTATTTTGGTAAATAGTTTAGACAGCCAACTTATTTTTGCAGGGAACAAATTTCAACTTTCGGGAAATGGAAACGCTTACTACGCACCGGTTTTCAATGGTTATGGGTATGATGTAGCCATTACCAACGGACAACAGGTTTCTGCTTTGGTTGCTCTGAATAAACAAATTTATAACAAGCGGAATCTTAGCCTCCAATATAAAAATCTACAACTTCAAAAAGATTCTTTAACGATAACATCTGCGATTTCCAAACAGGATATAAAGAAAGCAATTGTGACTCAATATATTACCACTTATGGCGATCAGCTTCAACTTGATTTCAATAATGAAGTGATAAATCTTCTGGAAAATGAGGAAAAACTTTTGAAGAAACTCACGCAAAAAAATGTTTATAAGCAGGCCGATTATTTATCGTTCCTTGTTACACTTCAGCAACAGCAATTAACCCGCAACCAGCTTTCGGTTCAATTTAAAAACAATTATGCAACCTTGAATTATCTTGCTGGAATCATTGATACCACTACTCAAACGCTAGAGGCGCCTGAAATTGAAGTGGTAAAAGTTTTTGACACTATTAATTCACCTTTCTTTCTTAATTATAAAATTGACAGCCTTCGTATTTTAAATGAACGATCCAGAATAGCGGTGACCTACCGGCCCAAAGTAAATCTTTTTGCAGACGCCGGTTACCAATCTACTTTAACTATTTTACCTTATAAAAATTTTGGTACCAATGTGGGAATTAATTTAACCATACCCATTTACGATGGCCACCAAAAGCGCTTACAGTATTCAAAATTGAATATAGAAGAACGAACCCGCCAAAAACAAAAAGAATTTTTTACCAACCAGTTTCAACAACAGATACAACAATTGGAACAACAATTAAATGACCTTAGGAACCTCAACGCGCCCATTAATCAGCAAATTCATTATCTGCAGACTTTAATAGAAGTGGATGGAAAGTTGCTGGAAACGGGTGATATACGAATAACAGATTATGTACTTGCTTTGAATAATTATATTACAGCAAAAAACCTTATTGTTCAGAATCAGATAGCCCGTTACCTTGTAATCCATCAACTGAATTACTGGAATTTGAAACAATAAAAGTGAAGAACAAAAAATAGAAATAATGAAAAAATATTTTACAGCACCAGTCTTTCTGTTCTTCTTTTGTATAATAATTTTTATTGGCTGCAAGCAAAAAGATACATCTGGAGATCAGGCCGCTACGGTGGAACCCCGAACACCAGTAACGGTTACAACCATCAGTTACGAACCTATTGAAGAATCAGTGGATCTAAATGCTACTGCAACTTATCTGCAAAAGAACTTTGTAAAATCTAACCTTATCGGGTACATTCAAAAAGCGAATATTAAATTCGGCGATTACGTAAACCGGGGACAAACCTTATTTATTTTAAAAACCAAAGAAGCAACCGCCATTGGTAATGCTGTAAATAAATTAAATCCGGGCTTCAGGTTTTCAGGAGTGAATGTAATAAAAGCCGGTGCCAGCGGATATGTTTCTGAGGTAAATCATCAGGAAGGAGATTACGTGCAGGATGGTGAACAGCTCGCTGTGATCAGCGATGCTAAAAGTTTTGTTTTTGTAATGAATGTTCCTTACGAATACAAGCAATACGTTTCTATTGGAAAACAGGTAGAGCTTACATTACCTGATGGAGAAAGGATATTGACAACAGTCAGGTCTTCTTTGCCAATGGTTGATTCTGTTTCACAAACTCAGGCAGTTTCCCTGAGTATCAATTCGGCATCCCGTAGCATTCCTGTTAACCTGGTAGCAAAAGTAAAAATTATAAAAGTTGCAAAAACAGCTGCAGCAACCTTGGAAAAGAAAGCAATTTTATCTGATGAGTCGTTGAGTAATTTTTGGGTGATGAAAATGATTAATGATAGTACCGCTGTAAAAGTCCCGGTAAAAACAGGAATAGAAACGGGTGATAAAGTAGAGATAATCTCACCGGAATTTTCTATAAAGGATCAAATTCTACTGAGTGGCAACTATGGTCTGGCAGATACAGCGTTGGTGATTGTGCATAAATGAGATGGCAGTTAGGTTTAGAAAGTTTAGAGGGTTTAATCTTTTGTCAATTTGTTACCTCCTTAATGCATCGGGTTTAGGAACGACTTTTGTCATCCTGAGCTTGTCGCAGGAAACTTGTCGAAGGAAAAGAATTATAGTATGTAAATATTAAATTTATCTATCCAAATAAAAATGGAAAACAACGGGAATGATATTAATTCGGAGGGCTCAGGTTCTGAAAGCAAAGGCTTATTTTTCACAACTTATAAGAGCCCGCTTACAGTTTTAATCTCCTTGATCATTCTGGGTGGACTGTTTACCTACAGTAAAATGCAGACATCATTATTTCCGGAGATCACCTTCCCCAAAATAAAGATTATAGCAGATGCAGGTTTGCAACCTGTAGATAAAATGATGGTAACGGTAACGCGTCCATTGGAAAATGCCGTTAAACAAATACCTGATCTTACTACTATCAGAAGTGTTACCAGCCGTGGAAGCTGTGAAATTTCTGCATTTATAAATTGGAACGCCAATGTAGATCTAAGCCAGCAACGAATAGAATCCAGAATAGCGGAGATTAGAAACTCACTTCCGCCAGATGTGAACATTACTGTTGAAAAAATGAATCCCTCCATTTTGCCGGTGATGGGCTATTCATTGGAAAGCCACGAACTGTCGCCAATAGAATTGAAAGAACTCGCTCTGTATACCATAAAGCCTTATTTAAGCCAGGTGGAAGGCGTTTCTGAAATAAGGATTATCGGCGGTAAAACTAAAGAGTATTGGGTGCAACTTGATTTACAAAAAATGAGCACACTTTCTCTAACTCCTGATGCAATAAATGCAGCACTTGGACAAACGAATTTTGTAAAATCAAATGGATATTTATCTGATTATCGGTTTCTCTACCTCACCATAACAGACGCTTCCGTAAAAACGATTGAGCAACTTAAAAATATAGTTATCAGCAATAATGGCAAGCGTGTAATACAGTTGAGGGATGTTGCAGATATACAGGTAAAAGAGAAAGTGGAATACATAAAAGTAAATGCGAATGGCAGGGAAAGCATTCTGATTGCAGTAGTAAAACAGCCGAATAGTAACCTTATTGACCTTTCAAAGAGAATGAAAGAGAAGATTGCTGCACTTAAAGATATTCTTCCTAAAGACGTAACAGTAAAGCCTTATTACATTCAGGCGGATTTTGTAAATACTTCAGTAAAAAGCGTTACAGATAGTTTATGGATCGGGTTGGCACTGGCAATAATCGTAGCCATCATATTTCTCCGGTCATTCAAAGCAAGTGCAACTGTTTTAATTATCATTCCTGTTACGCTTTGTGCTACTTTAATTGTTTTAAATGCGATTGGCTATACGTTGAATATTATGACGCTTGGCGCTATTGCAGCATCCATAGGCTTAATCATTGATGATGCCATCGTGGTGGTCGAACAAATTCACCGGACACATGAAGAGCATCCGGGTGAAGAATATAATACCATTGTACAAAAAGCGATTCATTTTTTATTCCCCGCGATGGTAGGCTCTTCAATAAGTACGATCGTAATTTTTGTTCCATTTATAATGATGAGCGGTGTGGCCGGCGCCTATTTTAATGTGCTCACCAACACGATGATCATTACATTGATTTGTTCATTCTTTGTAACATGGATAGGGCTTCCGGTAGTATATCTTTTATTTTCAAAAAAGAAAAAAGCAGCTTTAAAAAAGGAAAAACCGGTAGAAGTAAAAAAACAAAAATGGGTTTCATTTTTTATTTTTCGTCCATGGATCAGTTTTATTTTTGTTGCTTTATTAATCGTTTCTATTGTTTTGATTGTGCCGAAACTCCAAACCGGGTTTTTGCCAGAGATGGATGAAGGAACCATAGTGCTTGATTATCACTCTCTTCCCGGAACTTCACTTGAAGAAACGGATAAAGAATTGACGCAGGTAGAGAAAATTATTACCGCCACTCCTGAAGTAACCGCTTACTCAAGACGTACAGGAACACAAATGGGATTTTTTATAACGGAACCCAATACAGGCGATTATCAGATTCAGCTAAAAGCGAAAAGAAAAAAAACTACCAATGAAGTTATTGATGATATCCGAAAAAGAATTGAAGCATCACAACCTGCGTTGCGCGTAGATTTTGGACAAGTGATAGGTGATATGCTTGGCGATTTAATTACTTCTGTACAGCCCATAGAAATAAAAATATTCGGAGACGACCAGCAAAAAATACATAAGTTGGAAACACAGGTTGGTACTCTTGTAGAAAACATAAAGGGAACTGCAGATGTGTTTAACGGGATTACTATTACGGGACCATCAATAACCGTGGTTCCTGATTATGCGCGAATTGCTCAATTTGGAATTACGCCTGCTAATCTTCAATTTCAATTACAAACTTCGTTATCAGGAAATCTTATTGGAAATATTTTTGAAAAGGAGAGAATTTACTCTATTCGATTAGTTTATCCCGGCAGTAAAAAAATGAGTGTTGAGGATGTAAAAAAATTACAAATTGCGTCGCCGAATGGAATGCTAAAACCAATAAGTGAATTGGCGGACGTACAGGTAGGTGAAGGTGCGGCGGAAATAGAAAGAGAAAATCTACAGTCAATGGGTGTGGTTTCTGCCCGGCTCGAAAACAGGGACCTGGGAAGTACGATGAAAGAAATAAGGCGTTCGGTAGTTAAGCAGATCCATTTGCCTCAAGGTTATCATATTGAGTATGGTGGCGCCTATGCTTCGCAGCAGCAATCGTTTACAGAACTTTTAATGATACTTATCGCATCAAGCCTTTTGGTATTTGGTGTCATCCTGTTTTTGTTCAGGGAAGTAAAAATAGCGTTGGCCATTTTGGTAATTGCCGTGTTAGGAATCTCAGGAAGCTATCTTGCATTATTTTTAACAGGAACAGCGCTTAATGTGGGTAGCTATACCGGGCTCATCATGATTGTAGGAATTATCGGTGAAAATTCCATCTTTACTTTTTTACAATTCAAAGATAACTTACAACGGCAATCAGTAGATGAATCCATTGAGTATGCGATTTCCACACGCCTTCGTCCGAAATTGATGACAGCCCTTGGTGCAATTATAGCATTGATGCCATTGGCTTTAGGAATAGGAGCCGGAGCAGAACTTCATCAGCCATTAGCCATCGCTGTAATCGGCGGATTTATTATAGCGCTCCCATTGTCTTGTGCTCTATTTTTCTTTTCAGAATCTAAATTTTTATAAATGTCATTGTACGATTATGATCGCCAAATACTTGAATTGATCAATCACGATAGAATCCGTTCATTAGATAATTTTTTCAGGTTTATCACAAATTCTGCTGCTTTTATTGCTATAGCCATTGCAATCATTGTTATCATTTATGGCTGGGTTAAAAAAACTTCTTTTTTAAAATATAGAAAGTACCAGGTGGCATTTGCTTTTACGATCAATGCAATTATTATCAATATCCTAAAATATACCGTAAACAGGCCGAGGCCTTATGAAGTTGACAAATACATTGAAAAATTATCATCAGGTGGTAGCCCTTCTTTTCCATCGGGTCACACAGGGGATGTGATGATAGTGGCAATTTCCATGAGTTTGTTGTTTTTCAAACAGAAGTGGATGCTTCTTATTATTTGGCTGTGGGCTATTGCTGTTGCCTACTCCCGCATGGTGCTTGGTGTTCATTATCCAAGCGATGTTTTAGGCTCTGTAGTTATTAGCACGATTGTGGCTATGGTCACCAATAATATATTTAATAAATTAAGACCTAAAAATAGTGAGCTCGCTCGAAGAAATTGACAGAAAAATATTGCTTTTCATTAATGGCCATCACAATCCGTTTTGGGATAATATTATGTGGTTCGCCAGTAGTCAAACAGGTTGGTTTCCATTATATGCTTTTATCCTGATTCTTCTAATTGTGAAATTTAGAAGAGAAAGTTGGTGGCTAATTATCCTGATACTTCCTTTAATACTTTTGAGCGACCA
>CAJDUV010000069.1_pt1 | contig 11203 bp, 11 predicted proteins | sample 7391201 | NCBI WGS metagenome assembly CAJDUV01 (sample SAMEA7055680, study PRJEB34461) | soil metagenome | biome: terrestrial ecosystem; feature: Peninsula; material: soil | place: Antarctica | collected 2016 | reverse complement strand
GATATTTGCCCATGGCTTTTACAGAACAAGGTGTGGCAATGCTTTCAAGCGTATTGAGCAGCAAAATGGCTATAGAAGTGAATATCCAGATAATAAGGGTGTTCAGTAAAATGAGAGCAATGATTCTAAACCACAAGGATATTTTATTAAAACTGGAACAGGTAGAAAAAAATATGATGAAGCAGGATGGAAAAATGAAAATATATGAAGAGGATATTCAGGTAATTTTTAAGGCGCTAAAACAGTTACTAAATCCACCTCAGCTCCCAAGAGAGCGAATAGGATTTAAGCCTTAAATTCTGATAGGGATGGGAAATAGACAATCATCAATCGTCAATGGTCATGAGCGACAAAAAGATTTAATCCTTATTTGCAAAAACAATAGAGAAATTTCTATAAAATATTTTCCAGCTCTTTTAAATGATGAATCATGTATGTGGGTGAAATATTGCAATCAGCATAAATGTGGTTTGCAAAAATGGTATCCATGCCTGCTTTTTGAGCGCCAAGAATATCTGCTTCCAGGTTGTCTCCTATCATTATACATTCTTCTATTTTACCTTTTGCTTTATTTAAGGCATATTCAAAAATTTCTTTTTTTGGTTTTACAGAATTAGAAATTTCTGATGTAGTACGCCACATTCTTCTCCATTTCAATTCTTCATTGGTAATATATCCTTTTTCATACCGGCTCCATAAAAGCGCATTATGCGTTAAATAAGTAGTATAAAAAAACTGGAATGGTCCGATGGCCTTAGCCTCAAGGCCAAAAGCAGTATAGATCTCCTCCAGAGATTCCCTGGCATTGCTGTCAAAATCCCATAAAGTATGATCGAGGTCGAAAAAAAGATGCCGGTATTTCACTTTAATCTATTTTAGATTGCCGAATTTAGGATTTAGATTTGTTCCTGTAACCTACAAATAACGAAATTAAACGATGAATATTGTAATAACAGGTGCCAGCAAAGGTATGGGAAAAGCGATGGCTGAAAGATTTGCAGCGGGTAAAAATAACATTTTCATATGTGCAAGAAATGAAAACCTGCTCGCGGAAACAGCGGCTGAGATCGAAAATAAGTATAAAGAAAGTTCGGTAAAGTATTTCGCTGCCGATCTCAGTGACTCTTCTTCTTTGCAAGAATTTGCAAAATGGATCAAAGATCAAAATATTGACGTGGATATTTTAATTAATAATGCAGGACAATTTATCCCCGGTAGTATTTTTAATGAAGAAGAAGGTACGCTGGAAAAAATGATCAGCGTCAATTTATACAGCGCTTACCATCTTACGAGGCTTTTTCTTCCTGCAATGATGGAAAGAAAATCGGGACACATATTTAATATTTGTTCTATAGCATCTTTAAACGCTTATTCAAACGGAGGGTCATACAGCATCAGCAAATATGCGTTAATGGGTTTCAGCAAAAATCTACGCGAGGAAATGAAACCCTATCATATTAAAGTAACTGCCGTTTACCCTGGGGCCGTTTATACCTCTTCCTGGGAAGGCAGCGACGTACCATCTTCAAGAATCATGGAATCAGAAGACATTGCTGAAATGGTTTATGCAGCGTCAATACTTTCACCTCAGGCATGTGTGGAAGATATAATCATAAGGCCTTTAGCAGGTGACCTTCCTTAAAGTTCTTTTAACAATACCCTTCTTTACTTAACCTTTTTTTAATTTCTTTTAAAACTACATTTGTAATTCAACATTTTTGATTAAAATGATTTCATTTTTACCTAAAATATTTTATAAAATTGGTATCCTTTTAATTTTCTTCCTACCAATTTTTTCATTACAAATATCCTTCGCGCAAATAAAGTTTTCCAGTATTTGCCCCGAAACAAAAATTGGCAAAAATGAGGTTCTTCAAATACAGTTTAAAGTAGAAAATGCAAATTATGTAGAAACAATTATTCCTCCTTCTTTTAAACATTTTAACGTAGTAAGCGGGCCCAATCAGCAAAGCGGTATGACGAGCATTAACGGCAAAATCAATAAGTATGTAGCTATCAGTTTTTATTTGCAGCCCGAATCTACCGGAAAATTTATCATCGGCTCAGCTAAGGCCCGTGCAGATGGAAAAGAATTTTCAAGCGCTCCTGTTACCATTGAAATTACTAATTCATCATCTACCGCAAAATCAAATAATAATAATCCCGGAAATGCACTCACTCCTTTCTCCAATTTTAATTTTGATTTTCCTGCCGTTGCGCCCCCTCATCAGTTTGATGATTATATTTTAAAACCCGGCGAAGATCCAGCAACAAAAATCAAAAAAAATCTTTTCATCAAACTCGATGTTAGTAAAACCAGTTGTTACGTTGGCGAACCGATCACGGCCTGTTATAAATTATATTCCCGCCTTCGCTCCGAATCAACTATTACTGACGCGCCCTCTTTCAACGGATTTTCAGTTAGCGACTTAGATGTAAATAATAATAACTCCCGTATTGAAAAATATAATGGCCGTCAATACAATGTGTATATTTTAAGGAAAGTACAGTTGTATCCTCTTCAACCTGGCAATATTACACTCGAGCCGGTAGTTGCTGATAATAAAGTTACTTTCTTAAAATCGGCGTATGCAGGTACTCAAAATGGAGATTTGTTTTATGATATGATGGAAAATTTTGCCGACAATACCTCGCCTCAAAATACAGTAGTAGATGAAAATGTAATCCTAAAAAGCGAGCCGGTAAATATTACTGTTAAACCTATTCCCTTTAAAAATAATGTTCCTCAAAATTTCAAAGGCGCTGTAGGCAACTTCAATATTCAGGCAAGATTAGAAAAAAATAAAATTACCACTGATGATGCGGGTATTTTGCAGGTAACCATTAGCGGACAAGGGAATATTCAATTAATTAATTCACCAAAAATAAATTGGCCTGAAGGCATAGATGGCTATGACGCCAAAGTAAAAGATGACATTGATAGATCGATGGTTCCAATGAAAGGAAGTAAAACTTTTATTTTCCCTTTCACAGTATCTAAACCAGGAACATATAAATTGGATTCTATTTCATTTTCATATTTCAATCCATCTTCATCTTCCTATCAAACAGTAAAAACTTCGCCTTTAGAAATGGAAATAATAAAAGGTACAGGAATAACTAAAGGACGTTCTGTAAAAAACGATGCAAAAGGGACAAATAGCGCGGGCTTTTTAGATATCCCATCTCATGAATTGATCGGGGGAATCGCACTAACAATGGGAATCATTTTTGCCATTCTTTGGGTACTCAATAGGAAAAATAAAAACCAGAATTCCCTGGAAAAAGATCTTATAATTGATGACATCAAAAATAAATCAGATGGAAAAGAGGCAAAATTTATTATTCCCGAAAATCCATTATTAGACGCTCATGAAATATTGATGTCTGAAGATCAATCAAAATTTTATCACGTGCTGGATATTTCTTTAAAAAAATATTTGGCTTTTAAATTTAAAATACCTGTAGAAGAAGTTACAAAAAAGAGATTGAATGAGGAACTGGATAATTGCAATGTAGGTCTCGGTACCTGCCTTCTGCTCAATTCACTTTTTGAAGAAATAGAAGTGAATTTATATGCTATGCCAACAGAAGGCAACCATTTAAAAAGTGCTTTTGAAAAAGCTTCTGAAGTAGTTTCCCTTCTTGACAAGCAGGTGTGCAGGTAATTTTAAATCCGGATCAACAGATTGGTGGTTACACTGCCCGGCAGCAAAAAGATATAAGCAAAATAAGTGTGATAGTTAGAAATGGTCATTCTATTAGCTTCGGTTGATTCAATTACTTTAGATTCACTATTTCCAAATCTTTCTTATTTAAAATTTTACCCGCCAGGATTTTTTTATAATTAAAAAACATTTCGGTATTTAGGCTTGATTTGCCTGACATATAGAGATAAAATTATCTTCAGTATATGAACTTAAATTGGAAGCATCAAATCCCGGATTTTAAACGCTTAAAAAAAGAAGAAAGATCTTATGCGGTAAACTTATATCCAATGCCACGCACAGAGTGGAAATAAACGGGATTGCGGCTATCATCTTCAAAATACCTTCTGAAGTTTAATATAAAATTGTCAACGGTACGCGTAGTCGGATAAACATTGTAACCCCAAACCGATTGCAAAATCTTTTCCCTTGTTACCACTTCATTTTTATTTTCAATTAATAATTTTAAAAGCATGGCTTCTTTTTTAGTAAGTGCCACTACTTCGCCCAATTTGGTTGTACATTGAAGTGATTTAAAATTGATCAGGTTTTTTCCAAAATTAAATTCTTCGGTTATCGGTTCTTTTGCCGATATTTTCTGGCTTTTATTTATTAGCAAACTTACTCTCAACAATAATTCTTCAAGATTAAAAGGCTTTGTAAGGTAATCATCGGCACCTTTTTTTAATCCAAGTACACGATCCGCGCTTTGATTTTTGGCGCTTAACATTAAAATAGGTATTTCATTATTGGTCAAACGAATATTTTCACAAACTGCAATTCCGTCTATTTCCGGAAGCATCACATCCAGTATGATCAAATCAAAATATTCATTGTGCAATGCCTTCAGAGCTTCGGCTCCATCGTAGGCGGAAGTAACATCATAGCCTTCCATTTCAAAATTTAACTTCAAAGCATCTTGTAAATTTTCTTCATCTTCTACCAATAAGATGGAAAGTTTTTTTTGTTGCATATGAGCGAAATTAATGGTTATTTAATTTTGGCGTCTTTGAATCTTATTTCAAAAATACTGCCCCGGGGAACGTTATTTGTCATGCTGATGTCGCCATGATGTTGCTTAACAATTTCTTTGGTTAAATAAAGGCCCAATCCAGTCCCTTTCGTTTGTCTTTGCGCCCCGCGAAAATATTTTTCAAAAATCTTACCTTTTTCGCCGGTTATTATTCCCTGGCCTTCATCTATCACTTGTATTTTTATTAATTTATTTTCTTTAAACACTTTAAGCAAAACTACATCGTCTTTTCCGGAATATTTAATAGCGTTGTCCAGCAGGTTATTGATGGCGAGTTGCAGCAAAATCCTGTCGCCGTAAATAAATATTTCTCCATTAAGCCACGTATCAATTTGCCTCTGCGGAAACCGGATCAGAAAGTCTCCGGCGCATTCACTGACAAGTTCGCCCAGGTCAAAGTTCTCGCTCGTTAACGTGTATCCTCCCGCATCAATCTGAGTAAGCAACAGTACATTATTACACAAGGCGTTTAGCCGGTTAGCCTCTTGTATTGTTGCTCTGATTAATTTTTGTTGTTGTTCAAATTCTAATTTTCTCTTTTGCATGGTTTCCAAATTCAATTTGGTAACCGCGATAGGCGTTTTTAATTCATGTGTGATGGCCATCATGAAATTTTGTTGTTGTTGTGATTGTACGAGCTCCCGGTTTATTATTTTGAAAACAAAAACCGCCCCCGCCACTATCAACAATAAAAAAGTAATGCCTTCCCCAATGTATTGGTCAGTTTTGCGATCTCTTTCATCCTGCAATTTCTCTACCTTTTGTGCATGAGAAATGTCATCAACATCAATCATGTCGAGTTTATAAAAGCTTAATTCCCGGTTTTGCTTATTAAGCGCAATAAACCAAAATACAAGCGCGGCAAGAATATAGGTCAGCAAAAACCAGTAAAAGATATAAATATACCGGAGAGGCTTTATCTTAAATTTATTTTTTATTATCTCGTAAGCCATACATTTCAAAAATTATAAAATGAAAACAGCCCGATAAATATTTGTTTAAAAAGAAATTCTACATTTTCACTTTTTCCACACGCAGTCCTACGCTCATCACATAATTCAAAGGATTTTCCCGCATGATCTGTCCTATCGAAAAAGTGTAATCTCCTGCGCTTTTAAAAGAAACAGGGCCTGGAGAAATATTTTTTCTCACTTCATAAATATCATCCGTGCCTGAACCTTCCCATCCTTTTGAATCACTTGCAAGCCGAAGGTTAATATTTTGAAAACGCATGGAATCTCCCGGCGCTTTTGAACCCAGTCGCAACCACAGATTGTTATAATTATAGAGATCAGTATGCCGTAATACCACATAAATATTATAATGCGAAAGCGTGTCGTCAATGTGGAATGTAAACTGCGGTACATTGCTGTAAAACCATTGCTGATCGGGTATATTTGCCTGCTTTTCAAACAAATCAATTTTGCCGCACGAAAAAATAATTAATGATATAAATAATATTGGTAAAACTTTTTTCAACTAAGGTGTTTTTTAAGAAAATAAATTTTTTTCGTTACTCACAAAAAAGCGAATCAAAGTACATTAAAAATTTGTTCTTTCGCTTTTTCGAGATCATCTTTCATAAGCACAACACATCTTTGAATATCAGAATTATAAGCCTTAGATCCGGTTGTATTTATTTCCCTTCCAATTTCCTGAATTATAAATGCCAGTTTTTTCCCTTTTGCATCGCCTTTATCATCAAGAATATTTAAAAAGTATTCACAATGGTTTCTAAGCCGCACCTGCTCTTCCCTAATGTCAATTTTCTCAATATAGTAAATGAGTTCCTGTTCCAACCGGTTAGCATCATAATTTTCTTTGCCCACATTTTCTTCCAGCAATTGTATCAGTTCTGCCTTCATTTTTATTCTGCGTTGCGGCTCAAGTTTTAGAATTTCTTCTTCCTGGCTATGAATGTTTTTTATACGCAGGCGAAGCTCCTTATCTAATGATTTTCCTTCTTCCTTTCTGTGGCTATTTAATTCATGCAAGGCGCTGTCTATTACTTTTTTTAATTCCTTCCAATCTTTATCATCAAGCACTTCATTGCTTGGGGAAACCACTTCGGGCAATCGCAGTAAAGCGCTCAAAACAGAGTTGGTATCAATAGAGAGGTCCGCTGCTAATCCTTCAATCTGCTGATAATAAGATTTAATCAGATCAGTATTGATCACTACCGGCTTTGCACATCCATTTTGTTTCACCACTATCAGGCATTCCACGGTTCCCCGTAATAATGTTTCCTGCAATAAATTTCTTATTTCAAATTCAAAAGGCTTTAATAATGCAGGGATTTTTAAATTGATGTCTAATTGTTTTCCATTAAGTGATTTTATTTCTACCAAATAGGTTTTATCATTCAAGGTTTGTTCTGCTCTTCCAAAACCGGTCATTGATCTGATCATATTTATTTCTATTTTTTAATTTGTAGCAAGTTATACAATTCTGATTGAGATATTGTTTTCATTTCTCCCGGATGAAGGCCTTTTAAGGCAACTTTTTCAATGCGGTACCTTATCAATCGTAATGTGGGGAATCCAATGTGAGCCGTCATCTTACGAACCTGGCGGTTCTTCCCTTCAGTCAAAATTATTTTAATCCAACTATCAGGAACCGATTTTCTAAATCTTACAGGAGGTATTCTTTCATTTACCTTTGGGGCAAATCCAAATATTTCTGCTGTACACTTTCCGGTGTGGTATATTTTACCCTTTATATTTATTGGCATTTCTTCCTGCAACAAATCAATTGTCTTTTGTGAAACATTGCCTTCTACCTGCACCCAATACTCTCTTTCATGCAAGTGCAACGGATCAAGCAAAAGCCGGTTCAATTTTTTATCATTGGTCAGAATTAATAATCCCTCACTATCATAATCTAGCCGGCCAACCGGGTAAACATCAGGAGGAACATTAAAGAAATCTTTCAATGTTTTTTTCCCATCTGCAGATGTAAATTGAGACAGAACATTAAAAGGTTTGTGTACAATAAAATATTTATTCAAGCATTTTATTTTTTTATTGTTATATGGATGGGTTAGTAAGTACAGGAAATAAATTTCCTTACACAATATTAAAAATAATTTTGACTATAAGAAAAAAAAATACACTTTTTTTTATCAACATTTTTTAAAGGCATGTGGATAAGATGGGGCGATTTCAATCGAATTCTTCGTGGCAATTTGATTATTTTTTTAAAAAAATATTTTTCTTCCTTATAAATTAAAATATAAATCTTCTGGAATATAGAGCCATACAGGCTTACAGAGATAGACCAAGATTTATTCATTTTTATTTTTTAAAAAGAATCAGTTAAAACGTTTGTGTCGTTAGCATTTAAAGTCATCGGAATATTTTTTTATTTTATGAACTGTTAAAAACAGCGACGTTTCATTTCTTACAAACTTTATCTTTGAGCCCTAAATTTATTCTATGCAATTCCCTTCTCCTGTATCAACAAAATGGATCGCTGATTTTATTTCCGCAAAAGTTTTGGGCAATGAAAATTCATTCGCCAAAGGCATCAATGAAATCCATAAGGTGAAAGAAGGCGATATTGTTTTTGTAGATCATCCAAAATATTACAATACCTGTCTCAATAGCGCAGCTACTTTTATTATTATCAATGCAAGCAAAGAAGTGCCTCCTGGAAAAACTTTGTTTATCGTGGATGATCCGTTTGAAGCCTACCTTAAAATCGTTGACCATTTCCGGCCTTTTACCCCATCAAAAAAAACGATCAGCGATTCTGCCAAAACAGGAAAGAATACGATTATAATGCCGAATGTTTTTTTAGGGAATAATGTAACGTTGGGAGATAATTGTGTAATCCATCCTAACGTCTGCATTTACGATGATGCTTTAATTGGCAATAATGTAGAAATTCATTCGGGAGCAATTATTGGCGCTGATGCTTTCTATTTTAATACAAAAAAAAACAGGGAAAGCTGGTTTAAAAAAATGAAAAGTTGCGGAATTGTAATTATAAATGACAATGTAGAAATTGGTGCTAACTGCACTATTGACCGTGGTGTCAGCGATGCTACTATTATTGGCATGGGCACCAAAATAGATAACCTGGTACATGTAGGACATGATGTAGTGATGGGAAAAAATTGTTTAATTGCTGCCCAGGTTGGCATTGCCGGTGGCACTACTTTAGGTGATGGCGTTACTCTTTGGGGACAGGTGGGTGTAAATAAAACGATCACCATTGGCGACAATGCAGTAGCAATGGGGCAGGCAGGAATTACCTCCAGCATAGAAGGAAATAAAACATATTGGGGCACACCAATTCAGGAATTTTACAGTAAAAGAAAAGAATTGGTTTTAATAAAACGACTTCCTGAAATTTGGGAAAAAGTGAAGAACCTGAAAAGCGGAAAATAACTCTTGCCGACTGAACACTGGTATCTTCATTAAAAAAACAACTTCCTTCTCTGAAACCTTTGAATCATCAACAATCAATCATTGGCGTTCATCTTCGACCTATTCAGGCAAATAGTCATACGGCAACATATCCCCTATCTTTTTAAAACCCAGATAACCGTTGGTAATAATATCTTCCTGATCGTAATAGTAACCATTCTGTTCTATTACAATTGACTCGCCTTTTGTAAAAATAAGCGTGGACAATTGAAAATCTTTCCTAGTAGAAGAATCTAAATCTGAATAAGATTTTTCGGGTTTTTCTTTATTATATATCAACGCTACCTCCTGTTGATTCGGGTGAAATTCAACGGTATGGGTGCTGTCATCTTTCGCATAGTTTAATGCTCCATACAAATTTGGAAGCGGCACCGGGATTTCTTCATCATTATTTTTTATGATGAATTGAAGTTCAAAACCATTTGCCTGTAATTCCTTCGCATAGAGGCTTCGCATAAAATGAAGCATAGAACCTTTATATGCAACCGAACGATTATTTGCCCAAGTTCCTTTTTGTTCCGGTGTTCCATCCATTTCTTCAAAAAGAGGATAACCTGTAAATAATATGGTTTTAGTATTGTACTCGTTGGTGAAAGAATCAATCGCGAATTTGATTGTATAGCCAAGCGCAAAATTGTCAACGATAAGTGGTTCTTTTGCCAATACCTTCAACCGGTTCCTTTTTTTACTAAAATAAAAATGAAGCACTTCAGGATTTTTGATTACACTCTGTTTGGCAAATTTTGTTTGACCTATAAAATTATCGGTAAAAAATTGTCCGTATTTCTGCCAGCCATCTTTTACTTCAGTACTGATAGCAACCGAAACTTCTTCCAACGCTTTCACTTGGGGATTTAATTCAAATACCAAATCACCTTCCTGTGAAGTAGCATAATTAACCCTGATACTTTCTGTTTCATATCCGGTAAAAGTTACCGCCAATGAATATCCGCCTTCCGGTAGCCGGATACGAAAATTTCCTGATTCATCCGTTGCTTCACCTATTGTGGTATTCTGTGCAAACACCGATGCACCCTGCAATGGCGCTTTTGTATTTTTATCAATAACCTTTCCTTTTATTACAAAAGAAGAAGCTTGCGCATGTAAAGAAAAAGCGCTGATTATAAAAATTGAATTGAAAAATAGCACAGCAAATAAATGCCTCGAAAGGGACGTTTTCATCAGAGTTCTTTAATTTTAAAGATGATATTTTTCTTTAAGAATAGCACAGGTATCAATAATAGTATCCTTTATTTTATTGAATTGGAATTGAGGAAGCGCTTTTAAAATTTTACTGTTGTCAAAAAAAACTTTCGCCTGGGAAGTGCGGGCGGTTTCTTTTGTAAGCAAGTGTTTCTTTCCTGTCATCATTGTTTTTATTAATTCCATTCTCCAAACAATTCCTGCCAAAAACGGTGTTACTTTTTTATATGGCTTTCTTTTCCCAAAACAATCTGCTATCTCAGAAAATATTTCCCTGTAAGATAAATTTTCGCCGTTTAAAATAAAGCGTTGAGCGGTTATTTCGCTGTTCATTAACAAAATCATTGCACGCACCACATCACGCACATCTACAAATCCGGAAATACCTTCAGTAAACCACTTGAATTCATTGTATGCAGTTTTAAAAATGGCTGAAGAGCCGGTTTCCCAATTATCGCCACCGAGTATTATTGTAGGATTCACTATCACTGCGTTCAGTCCTTCGCCAATTCCACGCCATACTTCAAGCTCACCGAGGTACTTTGATTTTCCATAAATACTATTGCTTGTTTCCTGTGTCCAGTTCATTTTTTCTGTAACCGTTTCACCTTTTCTTATTCGTCCTAAAGCCGCTACAGAGCTTACATGTACCAGCTTCTGTACTCTGGCATCAATGCACGCATTCACTACATTTGCTGTGCCCTCCACATTTATTTTTAGCAGATGATACCTTTCTTTATGATCAAAAGAAACGATAGCAGCGCAATGATATACATGAGATATACCCTGCATTACTTCTTCCAATGCAATCACATCTAAAATATCACAAG
>CAJDUV010000064.1_pt1 | contig 11278 bp, 10 predicted proteins | sample 7391201 | NCBI WGS metagenome assembly CAJDUV01 (sample SAMEA7055680, study PRJEB34461) | soil metagenome | biome: terrestrial ecosystem; feature: Peninsula; material: soil | place: Antarctica | collected 2016 | reverse complement strand
AATCATGATATTAAAATATAAAATTACCTGCTTATTATTATCGGCTTTACCGTTGTTTTGCTTTGCACAGGAAAATTCTCCTTATTCCAGGTATGGAACCGGAAACTTGGTACCCGAAGGAAATATTGCCAATCGCGCAATGGGAGGTATTTCTGCCGCAGTATCTGATCCTACTACTGTGAATACAGTAAACCCTGCTTCTACCGGAAACCTGATTTATACCACACTCGATGTAGGTTTGGAATATGACGGTAGAGATTTGAAAAGTAATATAAATCTAATAACGGAATTATTTCTTATCTGCAGGTAGGCCTCCCTTTATTAAATGGAAATAAAAAAGCGCTGAAACACAACACTTCATGGGCGGTTACTTTCGGACTAAAACCCATTTCAAAAATAAATTATAAAATACAAAGCTCATCGCGTAACTCTATTGACAGCATAGAAACTTTGTATGAAGGAACCGGTGGTATCAACGAAGCGTTTATTGGAACAGCAGTAAGGATCAAAAATTTCAGCATCGGCGTTTCCTCCGGGTATCTTTTTGGAGAAAAAGACTACAGCACACGTTTAATATTTAATAATGATTCTGTAAATTATAATAAAACCAATTACGAAACCCAAATAAGATTTGGAGGTATTTTTCTTAATGTAGGAGCGCAATATGCTATCAAAATAAAAGGTGGCCTCATCAGGTTGGGCGCCTACGGAAATTTGAAAAACCAATACAATGCCTCAAGAGATGACCTGAGAGAAACTTTTAATTATGATGCCAATGGCGCCACTGTAGCTATTGACAGCGTTTATCATAATACCGGGCAAAAAGGAAAAGTACAGTTACCAGCCACTTTTGGCGGAGGATTTTCCATAGAAAAAGAACATGTATTATTTGGAGTGGATTATGAAACCACTCAATGGAATGATTACCGGTTTTTTGGCCAAAAAGACCTTGTAAAAAATAGCTGGACTGCAAAAGCAGGTGTACAATATTTTCCCGCAACTACAGGATCTACCGGATACTTTAATTTTGTAAAATACAGAGCCGGCGTATCATTCGGCAATGATTATATTAATGTGGACAATGATCTTCCTTTATATACCGTAAGCCTTGGAGGCGCTTTTCCGCTAAAGTTGAAACACAGTTTTTATGATCTTCAATATAGTGTAATGAATCTTGCGTTTGAATACGGAAAACGTGGAAATAAAAATAACAATATCACCGAAAATATTTATAAAATAAGCGTGGGTTTTTCATTAAGCGATGTTTGGTTCCGCAGACAAAAATATCAATAATTTTGCACTGAAAGTTGTTGATACAATTTTCAATATTATAATGAGATACAACTCACCACATAACTCTTTTTTATTTTTAGCAGCCCTTATTACAGGCTGCTTTTTTGTTTCATCGTGCGAGAATGATATAAAAGCGATCAATAATTTAACCAGTAAAAGAATTGGAATAGAACAGGCAAAAGGCGTTACCATTATTTATACAATTGGCGAAAAAACGAGTGCCCGCATTACTGCGCCTTTAATGCTGCGCCATCAGGAAGCAGTACCATTCGTAGAATTTACAAAAACCATTCATGCAGATTTTTTTGATGATAGTTTACGTGTGGAAAGCAAGATGAATGCACATTACGCAAAATATATGGAAACCGAAAGTAAAGTTTTTCTAAAAGACAGCGTCGTTGTTTTCAACACAAAAGGCGATACACTTTATTGCAATGAATTATTTTGGGATAGAAACATTCCGGGGCGCGAATTTTACACAGATAAGCCTGTAAGAATCCGAACACTTACCCAAATAATTGATGGAGATGGTTTAGATGCGCCCCAGGATTTCAAAAGCTGGCATATAATAAATGGCAGGGGAATCGTAAGAGTTCCTGCATCAGAATTTCCTCAATAATAAAGGACTTATCCGCAGGATAAAAAAAAATTGAGTCCTGTTTTTACTGAAGTCGTAAATTCTTCTTCTTACCTTTCAATAAATAAAGTAAAATATGGAGTACCGGCGTTTGGGCAAATCAGGATTACAATTAAGCATTGTAAGTTTTGGAAGCTGGGTGAGTTTTCAAAAACAGATCAATGATAAAGTGGCAGATGAATTAATGGGCATCGCCTATGATAATGGAATCAATTTTTTTGATAATTCAGAAGCGTATGCCGGAGGTGAAAGTGAAAAAATGATGGGCAGAGTTCTAAAAATGAAAAATTGGGATAGAACTTCTTTTCTTGTTTCCTCCAAAGTTTTTTTTGGATTACATGGCAAAGAAAATAAACCCAACCAAAAAGGATTGAGCCGTAAACACGTAATTGAAGCGTGCGATGCAGCATTGTTGCGTTTACAGGTAGATTATCTTGATTTGTATTTTTGCCACCGCCCCGATAAAAATACACCTGTTGAAGAAACGGTTTGGGCGATGAATACTTTACTTCAGCAGGGAAAAATTTTATATTGGGGAACCAGTGAGTGGACCGGTGTGGAAATAATGGATGCTCACCGGGTTGCAGAAAAATACAATCTAATTGGCCCAACTATGGAGCAACCACAATACAATCTTTTTGAAAGAGTAAAAGTAGAAAAAGAATTTCTAAGAATATATGAATCGGTAGGTTTGGGCACTACTATCTGGAGCCCTTTAGCTTCGGGCCTTCTTACCGGAAAATACAATAAAGGCATTCCCGAAGGTTCCAGATTTGCATTGAATGAAATGAGCTGGCTGAAAGACCGGTTGATGGTAAATGACAAAATAAATAAAGTGAAAAAATTAAGTGAATTTGCAGCAACTTTAGGAGTTACCACAGCCTCGCTTTCTATTGCATGGTGCATTAAAAATCCCCATGTAACTACCGCAATATTGGGCGCAACCAGAAAAGAACAATTACTCGAGAATCTGAAAGCAATAGAAATAATGGACAAATTGACTCCAGATGTTTTAGAAGAAATAGAAAATATCATGCAGACGAAACCGGAAGAAGTAAAGCAAGTATAATTAGTTAATTTTATTTCACAATTGATGAGGCTTTTTAATTTGACAGTTGTTAGGATTGCTTTTTAGCCTCAATTAATAAAACAATTAATAATAATTTTTCAAACAATAAAAAATAAAAACTATGAGTAAGTACGCAAACGCCGAATGGCAGGGAACAGCAAAAGAAGGCAAGGGAACCATCAGCACTGAAACGAAAACCCTGCAAAATGCTCCTTTTACATTCGCATCACGGTTTGGTGAAGCAAAGGATGGCACCAATCCGGAAGAATTGGTAGCTGCCGCCCATGCAGGATGCTTTTCCATGAAATTCAGTTTGGTTTTAAATGGAGCAGGATACACACCTGACAAAATTGAAACCAAATGCGATATCACTTTTGGTGATGGCGCTATTTCAAAATCGCATTTAACAGTTCATGCAAAGGTGCCGGGAATCAGCAACAAAATCTCTCAATCCAAATATTGCTGTTTCAATGGATTTAACTTTGGATTAGTGGCGAGCTTTGAGCCTGGGGAAATAAGCCATGAGCAGTGAGCCCGTGAGCCTTCAGCTTCAGGCAATCAATAAAATCAGTCATACTAAAAACCGGTATAAAATTCAAATTTTATACCGGTTTTAATTTTAGCCAATCCTTTACGTGAGTGCATTTCAAATTGTCGCTGTTATTAAAAGGTTGCCAACTTTCGAAAAAATATTTTTTAGCAGAATCAACTCCTGAAAGGTTGGCAACCTTTTCGACAATTTGGAATGGACCCTTTAACGCCAATTACTTTAAACCATTTCAAAAAATATAAATTTATTAAACATTTGTTTAGTTTTAAACAACTGTTTAACTTCGCACCCTTTTAAAAAAATGGACAAAAGCGAAACAATCATAAAATCAGCTATTAAACTCTTTAGCGTCAAGGGTTTTGAAGGAACTTCTGTTCGTGAAATTGCTGCGGATTCCAAAGTAAATGTGGCAATGATCAATTATTATTTTACTTCAAAAGAAAAGTTATTCGAAAGCGTGGTGGAATACCGCACCTCATTTTTAAAAGGAGTTTTTACAGACCTTATCAATAACAATACACTTTCTGATATTGAAAAAATTGACATCATTATAGACCAAACCATAGAAAGAAAATTCTCTAACAGGGAATTTCACCGTTTGCTGCACCGGGAATTATCACTGGAACACCGACCACAGATGAGGGATGCAATTAGTGATATTCTTTTTAAAAATATGGATTCAGTAAAAACCATCATCAAAAATGGCATAAATAATGGTGCGTTCAAAAATGTTGATATTGAATTAACACTCACAACTATGATTGGCACTATTCATTATCTGCTGACTTCAGATACAATGTGTAGAAAAATTTTAGGTAAAAAAAAGAACTTCGATCCCTTTCAAAATAAAAAATTAAAAGAAAGATTGAGCGAACACATGAAGCTATTAATGCGCTTGCAATTATTGAAAAAATAAAATATAAAAGATGAACAGGGGGTTTAATAAAATTTATAATAAGCTGCACTTCGCTTTTTTATGCGGGTTTTTCTTTTCTGCATTATACTTTTCGTCTTTGGTCTTGCAGGCGCAGGATGCAAAACCACTTTCACTAAAACAGGCCATTGAGCTAAGTTTAAAAAATAGCAATCAATTAAAGGCGTCCTACGCACGAAACGGCCAGTCGGCTGCAACACTTAAACAGGCATTGGATAGCAGGCTTCCCAACGCCAGTATTTCCGGTTCTTATCTGCTATTAGCAAATCCTGCTATTTCTTTAAAAACTAAAGCATTTGGCGGAGGAGGACCCGATACTTCGGGAAATAAAACAAGCGTTCCTTCAGTACATCAGGCTATGTATGGTATTGCAAATATTTCATTTCCCATTTTTGCAGGAGGCAAAATCCGTTATGGAATTGAGTCAGCTAAATACCTTCAGCAAGCGACACAACTGGACGCAGAAAATGACAAAGAAGGGGTAATACTAAATACCATTAATGCCTATATCAATTTATATAAAGCTGCCGCTACAGTAAATGTGGTGAAAGAAAATCTTGGTCAATCAAATCAAAGAGATTCTGTTCTTTCGCGACTGGAACAAAATGGCTTACTGGCAAGAAATGATCTGTTGAAATCAGAGTTACAAACATCAAATATTGAGCTGTCACTTTTGGACGCGGAAAATAATTTGAAACTTGCCACCATAAATATGAACCTGATGACAGGGCTTCCGGAATCCACTATTTTATCCACAGATTCTTCAGGTTTCCAGGATAATATGGATCTCAAAACAATTAGTGACTATGAATTACTTGCCTTACAAAACAGGAAAGATATTTCTGCCCTTTCTTTCAGAAAAAAAGCAGCTACCACTGCTATAAGCGCTGCCAGGGCTGATTTGTATCCGTCTATCGCATTAACAGGCGGATATATTGCAGCGAATATCCCCCACCTTGTCACCATAATTAATGCTGTAAATGTTGGCGTAGGTCTGCAGTACAATTTAGGCTCATTATGGAAAACAAAAGCAAAAATAAATCAGGCACAGGAACGGGAAAAAGAAATTATGGCAAATGAAGCTCAGCTTGATGAAGAGGTAAAAATGCAAATAAATACCAGTTACGAAAACTTTTTACTGAGTAAAAAGAAAACAGGCGTTTTTGAAAACGCAGTAGTACAGGCAGAAGAAAATTTCAGGATCACAAAAAATAAATATGATAACAACCTTGTAAATACAACGGAACTTTTAGATGCCAATGTGCTTTTGCTGCAATCAAAAATAAATTTAGCGGTGGCAAAAGCAGACGTCTTATTGGCTTATAGTAAACTGTTGGAATCTGCGGGAATTTTATCAAATAACAAATACTAAAAAGAGCGAAAATTAATTATATGGAAGCAGAAAAAGAAGAAACAACAATCAACAACCAACAGGAAAATAATACTCCCGATAAGGTGAACAATACTCCCGGAAAGGAGTCAAAAAAACGGAGCAAAGTATTTTTAATAATTCTGATTGTCATGATTCTTTTAGGCGGTTGGTTTGGTCTTACTAAATACAATCACGGCCTGCATCATGAAGAAACCGACGATGCGCAAATAGAGGCAGACATTATTCCAATAATTCCAAGGGTCTCCGGCTACGTAAAAGAAATTAGAGTGATGGATAATCAGCAGGTGCATAAGGGAGATACATTAATTATAATTGATGACCGCGATCTGAAAATAAAATTGATGGAAGCAGAAGCAGCACTTTTAACCTCAAAAAGCAATGTAGATGCAAGCCGCGCCAATACGAAGGCGGCACGATCTGGCATTGCCACTTCTCAGGAAGGTGTTTTAACGATAGATGCTCAAATTGAAGCTTTAAAAGTGAATCTGACCCGCGCTACGCAGGATTATAACCGTTATGCTAATCTTATCAAAGATCACTCCATCACGCAACAACAATTTGAACAGGCGCAGGCCGCAAAAGAATCCGCGGAAAAGCAATTGCTGATCTTGCAACAACAAAAGAAACAGGCACGTTCACAAACAGGAGTAGTATCATCGCAATCCAGTGCAACCGCTCAAACAATAGAGGTAGCAGAATCTGTTGTGAAACAACGTGAAGTGGATGTTGCTAATGCAAAACTCAATCTTTCGTATGCTGTAATTACCGCACCTGAAGATGGCAAAGCATCAAAAGTAAATGTACAGGAAGGGCAATTATTGCAGGCCGGCCAGTCCACATTCAGCATCGTACACAATACCAATGTGTGGGTAGTGGCCAATTTTAAAGAAACCCAATATCGCAAAATGATCGTCGGTCAAAAAGTAACCGTACATGCAGATGCATTTCCCAAACATGACTTTGACGCAATTCTGTCTTCTTTTTCCCCGGCCACCGGCGCAAAGTTTTCGCTGCTTCCGCCCGATAATGCAACAGGAAATTTCGTAAAAGTGGTACAAAGGCTTCCCGTAAAAATTGATTTTACTAATCCACAGGATTCGTTAATAAAAAGATTAAGGCCCGGGATGAATGTAAATGTGGATGTGCATCTTAATTAGATTTGACAGATAAAAAATTATCATTTTAATGTAATTGATCTGATTGGCGCCTGGCGAAAAGAAACCGATTCCAAAATCATGATCTTATAAATATCCTTTAGGAAATAATCTTTTTAGTCCGGGTTTTTGGAGATTCACTGGTCTAAAAGAATATAACAATTTCGAATGAAGTAAAGTTTTTGGAACATAAAATCATCCTGGTTAAAGTGCATATTAAAAAAATGAAAAAGCGGTGGTTGAAATAATCAATAATCAATCATATTGACAAGGAAAAGAAAACATAAATGCAGAACGATAATTCTTTAGTTGAATATGGTGCGAGGCGTGCGATCGTAACAATTACAGCCATATTATGCGCACTTCTTGAAATAGTAGATACCACTATTGTAAATGTAGCGCTTACAGACATGAAAGGCAATATGGGTGCCACTCTTACAGAAATTGGATGGGTAATTACTTCCTATGCTATTGGAAATGTAATCATAGTTCCAATGACAAGCTGGTTCTCACAACAATTTGGGAGGCGTAATTATTTCGCTGCCTCTATTATGATCTTTACACTATTTTCTTTTTTATGTGGAAACGCAACAGGAATATGGGAGTTAGTAGCTTTCCGTTTTTTTCAGGGACTGGGTGGTGGTGCTTTATTGGTTACATCGCAAACGATCATTACAGAAAGCTACCCGATTGAAAAACGAAGCATGTCGCAGGCTATTTATGGATTGGGAGTTATTATAGGGCCTACATTAGGGCCGCCACTCGGCGGATATATTGTAGATCATTTTAGCTGGCCTTACATTTTTTATATCAATATCCCCATCGGAATTCTGGCTACTTTATTAACGCTTCAGTTTATAAGAAGCCCCAAATATGCAGAAAAGACTTCCAGAAGAAATATTGACTTTATAGGAATTATTTTACTTGCCATAGCGGTAGGCTCACTGCAATATGTACTCGAAAAAGGGCATGATGATGATTGGTTCAACGACAATATTATTATACTTTTATCAGTCACCTCTGTATTAGGTATTTTCTTTTTCATCTGGCGCGAACTCTCTTATAAAAATCCCATTGTAGAACTACGCGTGCTCAAAAATGGAAATTTACGGGTAGGCACCATTCTTTCATTTTTATTAGGATTTGGCCTTTACGGTTCCACATTTATTATTCCCTTATACACCCAATCTTTACTCGGCTGGACTGCAGAGGATGCAGGGTTATTGTTCATTCCATCCGGCATAGCTACTGCTTTCATGATGCCAATAATAGGTCAATTATTGCAGCGCGGAGTAAAGCAACAATACATTGTAGCTGCCGGACTCATCATATTCTTTATTTACAGTTTATGGGCTTATAAAATTCTTACTCCAGATACGCCGACCGAAGCATTTTGGTGGCTTTTAATTCTGAGAGGTTTTGGCTTAAGCATGCTGTTTATTCCCATTACTACCCTGGCATTATCTACGCTATACGGGCAGCAAATAGGTCAGGGCGCTGCATTTACAGGAATGATGCGGCAGTTGGGAGGCTCTTTTGGAATAGCTGTAATTACCACTTTTATTTCAAAACAAAATATGGTGCACAGAATGGATCTGGTAAGCAAACTCGATGTGAGTAATCCGGCCGTTCAGCAAAGGGTGTCTATGATACAAAAAGGATTTATAGGCAAAGGAATGACGCCCGATATTGCCTTGAAAAGCGCTTACCAGGCGCTGGATTTTTCGGTTACAAAACAAGCCATGGTACTATCATACATGGATGTGTTTCTTTATATTGGAATATTATTTTTAATATGCGTGCCGTTTATTTTGTTGGTAAAAGGAAACAAAAAGAAAAAAGTAAATCTTTCTGAAGCTATGCATTAGGTTTAGGATTTGGTGCCCTATTTCTTAGAAGGAAAAAAATTAAAAAATCACTTCATTCTGCCAGGATTTTGAACTAAAAAATCTTTCCATCCACTTAATTTTTTTGAATTATTATTCAATAAACCATTTCCTTGAAAATGATGGCAAACAGCAACCGCCACAGCATCAGTAGCATCAAAATATTTCGGATCTTCATCAAAGCTCAAAATGCGCTGAAGCATCTTCAGCACTTGCAATTTATCAGCATTTCCGTTTCCGGTAATAGATTGTTTTATTTTTCGTGGCGAATATTCTGTAACCGGAATGCCGGCCTGCATAGCCGCAGCAATAGCCACACCTTGCGCCCTCCCGAGCTTTAACATGCTCTGCACATTCTTGCCAAAAAAAGGAGCTTCAATTGCAAACTCATTCGGATTATACTCAGATAGTAATTCGCACACTTTTTTATGAATGATCCGCAACCTTTCATAGGCGTCACATTGGGTCGAAAGTTTAAGTACATCCATAACGATAAGAGATACGCTATTTGACGCCACTTCAATAATTCCAAAACCCATTATGACAGTGCCAGGATCTATACCTAAAATGATTTTTGAAGTTTTATGCAATTGAAGTTTATTTTTACCTCTTTTAAAAAAATATTTGATAGGAGAAATGAAAGATTTCTCCTCAAAGCTACATGATCCGTACTAACAAAAATATCAAAATAATATTCAAGTATATTATTGCTCCTCTTTTAGGAGCATGGTTATTTTATTCTCTTTATCAACAAATAAAATCGCAACCTAATCTCCGCCAATCAATGGAATTAATAAGGGAAGCACCTTTTGGAAAACAGGCGTGGAAATTTTGGTCTGTCATTATTCTGGCTCTTTTTAACTGGGGCTTTGAAGCGAGAAAATGGCAAATATTAATTCAGCCCGTTCAAAAGATGAATTTCGTTACCGCTTTCAAATCGGTTTTAACCGGTGTTACCCTTTCAATCAATACACCAAACAGAATCGGAGAATACGGAGGAAGAATTCTGTATATAAAGGATGGGAACCGGTTAAAAGCTATCTCTTTATCAATTGCAGGCAGCATCAGCCAACTTATTATTACCTTATTATTAGGCTGTTGCGGGTTAATCTACTTACTTCATTTTCAAATGAATCATAACACCCAGGTAATGGGATTATCTTATTTCTGGATAGAGATTTTATTGTTTATTTCATCTTTGGTAACTGCTACACTTATTCTCTTTTTCTTTCGCTTGTCATGGCTGACAAAACTGATTGAGAAAATTCCCGCTGCGGCTAAATTTGTTAAATACATTAATGTTCTTGAAGAATTTACTCCTAAATTATTGTTAAGGCTTCTTTCTCTTTCCTTCTTTCGTTATCTTGTTTTCGTCTTACAGTACCTTTTGTTATTACAGGTTTTAGACGTTACCATTTTTTGGGCAGATGGGTTCTGGATAATGAGTATTCTTTTTCTGGTATTGGCGATAGTTCCATCTTTTGCAATTGCAGATCTGGGAATAAGAGGCAAATTTAGTACTGAACTGTTGAACATTTACAGTGCCAATACTGTAGGAATTATAGGCACTACTTTTGGTATTTGGTTTATCAATTTATTTATACCTGCTTTACTAGGCAGCATATTAATTTTAAGCATTAAATTCTTTAAAGAAAAATAACGACAGATTGAAAGCGATAACGACTATTTTAATTTTACTTTTTTCAGCGATCACACAGGACAATGAGGATGTATTTTGCAGTGTACGAAATACTTCTTTCAGCGCCGGGGAAGAAGTAACTATGAAAGTATATTACACTACACTCGGAATGTATGTGGGCGCAGGCGAGGCGAAATTCACTACTTCACTTGAAAGATTCAACGGTAAACCGGTTTATCATTGTGTAGGAACCGGAACTTCCTATTCTTTTTTTGACAACTTTTACAAAGTCCGCGACCGCTACGAAACTTATATAGATACAGCCACCATGCTTCCGGTAAAATTTATAAGAAATGTGGATGAAGGTGGCACGAAAATTTATAACAATGTCAGTTTCAATCATAAAGCCCGCACGGCGGTTAGCACCAAAGGTGTGTATAAAGTAACTCCCTGTATTCAGGACGTAATTAGCTCTGTTTATTATGCAAGAAATATAGATTTCAGCAAATACAGACAAGGTGATAAAATCCCTTTTGACATGTTTCTTGATGATGAAATTTATCATCTCTATTTAAGGTACGAAGGAAAGGAAATAATAAAAACAAAGTATGGAAAATTCAGGGCAATCAAATTTAAGCCACTGTTAATCAAGGGAAGTATTTTTGAAGGCGGAGAACAAATGAATGTATGGGTAAGTGATGATGCCAATCATATTTTATTGCG
>CAJDUV010000021.1_pt1 | contig 11354 bp, 10 predicted proteins | sample 7391201 | NCBI WGS metagenome assembly CAJDUV01 (sample SAMEA7055680, study PRJEB34461) | soil metagenome | biome: terrestrial ecosystem; feature: Peninsula; material: soil | place: Antarctica | collected 2016 | reverse complement strand
ATTTCCGAGAAACAATACCAGCACAAACACTACAATCAATGCACCTTCCATTAAATTTTTTTCGACCGTGCTGATGGCATGACTTACCATTTTTGTACGATCAATGAATGGCTCTATCACCACACCATCAGGCAATGTTTTCCGGATTTGGTCAATGCGTTCTTTTACATTTTTTATTACTTCATTACTATTGGCTCCTTTCAGCATCATAACCACAGCTCCGGCAACTTCACCTTCATCATTATAAGTCATTGCGCCGTAGCGAACTGCATTTCCTATTTTCACATCGGCTACATCTCTTATGAATAAAGGGGTTACGCTGTTATCCTTTTTAATAGTGATGTTTTTAATATCGTCTATGCTTCCTATTAATCCTTCACTTCTGATGTATAAAACGGTTGGCCCTTTTTCAATGTAAGCACCACCTGTATTCTGATTATTTTTTTCCAGGGCGTCAAAAACATCATTGATGGTGATACCGTACGATTGTAATTTATTGGCATCTGCTTCTATAGAATATTGTTTTAGTTTTCCACCAAAGCTGCTGACTTCGGCCACACCTTTTACTCCGAGTAATTGCCGCCTTACAATCCAATCCTGTATGGTGCGCAATTCTGTAGCATCAATATCCTTTTTTAGGACGAACTACATATTGATATATTTCTCCGAGGCCGGTTGTAACAGGTCCAAGTTCCGGATTACCGATGCCTTTTGGGATTTGTGCTTGTACCTGTTGCAACCGTTCGGCCACCTGCTGCCGCGCCCAATAAACGTCCGTGTTATCATCAAACACAATCGTAACCAATGACAAGCCAAACCTTGAAAAACTGCGAATTTGTTTCAACCCGGGAATGTTGTTGTTGGCTTGTTCTACCGGAAAAGTAACCAGTCTTTCTATATCCGTTGCTCCAAATGATGGCGCAATGGTAATCACCTGCACCTGGTTGTCTGTGATGTCAGGAACTGCATCAATCGGAAGTTTGGTGAATTGGTAACTTCCGTAGCCAATCAGTCCCAGCACAAATAACCCGATGATGAGTTTGTTTTTTATGGAAAACTCTATGATCTTATTAAGCATGGATTTGTAGTCATTTTAATGAATAATAATAACTGTCTCAACGAACTTTGTCCGTTGAAAAAACAATAATTAAATTAAGATCAGCAAATTCTTGGCGGCTGCCAGATGTTGGATAAGAAAGTGGGTTGCAGAAATTTTTCCTGTGTTTTGAAATGTTGGTTTTTTATAAACTGAGCAGGTTTTGTGATAATGACATTTTGAGAAGGCAGATAAACATTTATAATTGAGGCCACACAATTGTCGTGCGATTTAAAGGGCAATTTCAGATCCTTTGCATAGTCTGCATCTTTTACATCGGCCATTGCATAATGCATGTACAAGAATTGCGCTAAGGAGAGGTTCTTGTTTTCTTTCCTATGCTCTATAAAATGTTCCACCAGCAGGGGTAGTTTCATCAACTGATGCAATTCCGTGGTTGAAAACAAATAGATGAAAAGAAATGATATGGCGAAGATTTTTTTCAATAGGTCAAAAATAGGTTTAATAGTTTATGTGGGCTATGATTATGGTCATACGAAATTGAGATTCATATCATTTAAGAAATTGTTAACTGAAAAAGAATAGGGTTCCAACTGGGTGCATTTCAAAATGTGATTCCTATTAAAGGTTGCCAACCTTGGAAAAAGTGTTTCTAAATATAGGAACGAAATTTTTAAGGTTGGCAACCTTTGTGACATTTTGAAATGCACCATTCCAACTGTACATTGTTAGCCTGATGATGATTGGTTTTTGGGTTTTTAAAATCATTGAAATTATAAAATCATAATTCTCACGCAAGTAAAAATGAATAGAGCAAAAATGAATTTTTCTGAAAATAGGTATTGATACATCCGGGATGCTTTGAACAATTTTTAAGAATTATTTATGTGCGGAATTGCTGATTTACCAAGGTGAGTAATATCATGTTTTTTCCTGTTCCTGGTCATTATTCTCGCCGGGTATTAAACTATTTTTACAAAAAAAGATCATGTTTGGAAAATTAAATGAGGTACAGATTGACAAATTGCTTTTTGAAAATTTTATTGGCAGAATCGGATGTTATGCAAACGGGAAATCTTATGTAGTTCCTATAAGTTATGCTTATGATGGCAAATGCATTTATGCTCATACTTTCGAAGGTTTAAAAGTATCTATGATGCGCGAAAATCCCGCCGTTTGTTTCCAGGTTGATAGAATGAAAGACATGGCGGATTGGGAATCTGTGATTGCGTGGGGAACCTACGAAGAACTCACAAATGTTGAGGAAAGGAATGCAGGATTAAAATTATTGACGAACAGGTTGCTTCCTTCTATTGCGAGTGAAACAGTGAAGTTGTCTGCTGAATGGCCTTTTCCTGCAAGTGATCTGGGAAGTATTGAAGGAATTGTTTTTAGGATTTGTCTGGATGAAAAATCAGGAAGATACGAGGGCATGGATTCCCAGGCGAAATAAATAATCTGATTTTCAATATATAAAAATAGTTTCCAAATATTATCTGTTTCAACACTGATACCTTGCAAAAGATTCGGTTATCAGTAATATTTAAATTATACCATTTGCAAATAGCATCTCCTTATCAATTGTTCCATTTCATTTTGGTTATGATTAAAATCATCTTAATCTGTGCTCTTCATCATTTTTATTGGAATGATAACAATGCAATTTTGTAAGAATTTCCATTTGTCATTTAAGGCATCCTTTTAAAAAAAAATATTGAACCAGATCAGGTGAAAAAGTATGGTAATGAAAGTTGAAAACCAAAATCAGTTCGGGCATGAGCATACCGCATGGCAAAGGAAACTTGACTTTCTAATGCAGGAGAATGCCTTATTAAAATACAGGCTTAGTGAAATAGTGGACTGTAATGAAGAAAAGGGCTTTTTGCAAATGGCGGAGTATTTTCAGAATGAGCTCTTATTAAAAGATGAAGCATTGAACAAGCTCATCAAAAAGTTGAAAATCTTTGCTGATCAATTCCATGTTCAAAATGATCGAAGCAAATTAGAAGAAATAATTAAATCACATGATGAATTGCGAAATTGCATCTCACAACTTGAAAAAGAATTTCTGCATCTCTCAAACCAATTTAATCAAAAGATGCTGCGAAGTATTAAACATTAATTGAGCATTTCAAGTAATTTTTTTTCATTCAAAACTTTAATCGAACCCGCTTCTGCTTCTATTAGTTTTTCATTTTTAAAATCGCTGATGGTTCTTATTAAAGATTCGGTAGTAGTGCCTGCAATGTGCGCCAGATCTTCTCTTGAGATATGAATTTCAAAACCTGAATGCTCTTGGTTTTTATATTTTTTCAACAAGGTAACTATAGCGTCAGCTACTCTTTTGCGCAAAGAATTATAGGCAATATTTATTAATTGTTCTTCTTTCTCCGCTACATTCTGGGCAAGTAGTTTTATAAACTTGTGTGCCACTTCTTTATTATTGTTAATTAGAATTTCAAAGTCTTCGCGCCCTATAATACTTACTTCACATTCTTCCATACTTTCAGCAGTTTCTTTGTAAATAGAATTTTCTAAAAGAGCATTATAACCAAAGAAATCACCTGCATTGTATAAGCTGATCGTTAGTTCTTTGGTATTTTCATTTATTTTAAATGTTCTTATTTTACCGGAATTTAAATAGTATAAACTATGAGGATGATTTCCTTCAGAATAGATTCGTTGTTTCTTTTTATAATGGTTGATTTTAGTAGAATTGGTTAATTTTTCCAGCGCATCTTCATTTTTTATTTCATTAAAAAAGTTATTTAAATTTTGTGAAGATGCTGCTTTTTCTTTTTGGTAATTAAATTTTTGTAAACGGCTTTCTAAAGCGTTTAATAATTCAATATCAGTAAATGGTTTAGTGATATAATCATCTGCGCCCATCTCCATTCCTTTTCTAAAATCATTTCGCTCTGTTTTAGCAGTAAGAAATATAAAAGGAATACCCTTAAGATTTTCATTTTTGTTTATCAGGTGCAATAACCCATATCCATCCAAAACCGGCATCATTATATCACAAACAATAAGGTCGGGCGTTTGTTGCAACGCTTTTTCATAACCCTCTTTTCCGTTAGCGGCCACAATTACATCGTAGCTGGCCAGTTCCAGTATTTCACTTGTATTTTCCCTGATCTCTTTATTATCCTCAACTAATAAAATTTTTGTCATTGCGCAAAGATGATGTTTATTTTTGTTCCTTTATTAAGTTCGCTTTTTACTTTTATTTGCCCATTCATCATTTCGATATATTTGCCCACAATATGTAGTCCGAGGCCTGTACCGGATATATTGAGTGCATTATTTCCCCTAAAAAACATTTCAAACAAATGTTCCTGGTCTTTTTTAGAAATACCGATTCCTTCATCGCGGATTTGAAAATGAACTACTTTTTCATCCACTGATGCTTTTATAAAAATTGTTTTATTCTCATCTGAAAATTTGGCTGCATTTGAAAGTAAATTAATAAGTATATTTTTAAATAAATTTTCATCGAGAGTTACCATTTCTTTCCCCTCATGCACGTAGTCAATTGTTTGCCCCGCTTTAAAAATATCGCTCATTTCATTGCACTGTGCCAGTATGAACTCTTTAATATCAAAAGGAGCGTAATGTGCTTTTATTTTTCCATCTTCAATTTTTCCAAGAGATAGAAATTCATTTAGAATATTATTCAGGTTAATTACGGAAGATTTTATCCGTTGAACGTGTTTATCTCTTTTGGGCTGTTCGTCAGTCAATTTATACTTTGCCAGTAATGATGCTGAAGAAAGTATGGTGCTTAATGGAGTACGAAATTCATGAGAGGCCATAGAAACAAATGCGCTTTTTAAGTCACCCAGGTCTTTTTCTTTGCTTAACGCTTTTGCCAGCTCATCTTTTGAAGCTTCTAATTTTTGCAATGTTTCCTGAAGTATAAAAGTTCTTTCTTCTACTTTTTTCTCAAGCTCCTCATTCAGCGCTTCCATTTGTTTATTCATGGTAGCAAGCGCCAATCTTTGCTCTGCTAATTTATTTTGCACTTCTATTCTTGGAGTAATGTCACTTATAAATGCAATGGAAAAAACACCTTCATCGTTTTTATAGCTGCTCAGGCTTATTTCCAAAGGCATCTCTATTCCATTTTTTTTCACTCCAAACAGATCTCTGCCCATGCCCATTGGCCTGGTAGAGGGATGAGCCATATAATGATCCCGATCCGGAACATGCTGATGATGATAGCGGTCGGGAATTAGCATTTCCATTTTCCTCCCGATCAATTCATCTGCATCAGAAAATCCAAATTGATTCAGCAAAAACGTATTGGCAAGAATAATATCGCCATCACTATTTATTACAAGAATGCCCAATGAAGCATTTTGAAAGATTGCTTTAAACTTTTCCTGTTCCCTGAGTAGGAGTTTATCCATATATTCCTGATTTTAAAAAGAGTGGTGAAGTTCTTTTAAAAAAATGAGATTTTTGATTTTCCGGCGTCTCAAAAAAGAATCAGGCGTATTTTTTTTGATTTAATTTGAATTATTTTTGTGATCCGCTCAATGATAGAATAGAATCTTATTTTCTTTGAATTTAAAAATATTTTTTATGGGAGTCTGGCGTCAAATTGGCGAATATTTGTGGTTGGTAAAAAAAGACCCTGATGCACCAAAATCAAAATGGCTCAGCCAAATGCATTTTATTAACAGGTTATCTATTTTACTTTTTCTTTTGGCGATAATAATTATGATTATTCAAATGATCAGAAGATAAAAAAGAAGGGTTTTTCGGTAAATTTAGTGGAATAGGATTTTTATTTCCTCCAATAATGACTGTCTTAACCTTAGTAGAAAAGCTATGAAATATTGACGTAAACCTTATTGCTGATAGGCCTTTCATAATAATGTAATAGGGTTTCGGTAAAGTATATATCTGAGTTTTTCCTAAAGTTAAAAACCCAAAAACCGATTTTCCTAAATTTACCGAAGAACCAAAAGAAGCAGGAAAATAAATTTAATTTTACAGAATTTATTGAATTAATGGAATTTTATCAGAATTCTTCATGGGTTTTTAGAATTCTTGTTTTTAGTAAATTCATAAATACTTTTCGCGGCGTTAAAGGACGCATGTCCTCCTTTAGAAAGCAATTTTTTTAATTCACGGTAATCCTTTTTTATTTGTTCTTTTTTCTTTTCATCAAATAAAATCTTTTTTAATTCCGCGGTAATTTTTTCTGAACTAAGGTCATGCTGAATTAATTCTTTTACCACTTCTTTGTTCATTATTAAATTCACCAGGCATATAAATTTTAATTTAATTAGCCTACGGCCGATTTCGTAAGAAATACTACCCGCTTTATAACAAACAATTTCCGGTACTCCAAATAAAGCGGTTTCCAATGTGGCCGTTCCGGATGTTACCAAAGCCGCTGTGCACTTCATTAATAAAGAGTAAGTGTTGTTAGATTCTGCTGTTACATTTGGATAATCTTTTAAAAATATTTCATAAAAATCCTCTTCAATTGACGGTGCTTTCGCGACAATAAATTGATAATCTTTAAAGTTTTTTGTAGCCTCCAACATTACCGGAAGTTTTGTTTTTATTTCCTGCTTACGGCTTCCCGGAAGAAGGCCAATAGTGCTCGGATCTTCTTTGTAGTCAGGATGTGCCTTCACATAATTATCTACCACCTCTACCAAAGGGTGGCCTGCGTATTCCACTTCGAAATTCCATTTTTTATAAAACTCTTTTTCAAAAGGAAGAATAACGATCATTTTATCTACAAATTTTTTGATTGCTTTTACCCTGCTTTCTTTCCATGCCCACACTTGTGGAGAAATATAAAAAACCGTTTTATAATGATTTTTGCTTGTCCATTTTGCCATACGAAGGTTAAACCCGGGATAATCTATGAGTACGACTACGTCCGGATTGAAAGCAGAAATATCTGATTTGCAAAATTTAAAATTTTTTAAAATAGCAGGAAGGTTTTTGACTACCTCTGCAAATCCCATAAAGGCAAGTTCTTTATAATGCTTTACCAGCGTAGCTCCTGTTGCTTTCATTTTATCTCCTCCCCAGCATCTGATGTCAGATTCAGCATCCAATTTTTGTAATTCTTTAATCAGATTACTACCATGTAAGTCACCCGAGGCTTCGCCTGCTATAATGTAATATTTCATGCCTTTACTCCATACAAAGTTGATTTGCGAAGTACGATGTAAAAATTTAAATAATTATTGAAATGATAAAAAAGAAAAATCATTCGTCTTTCACCCAAAATAGTTGGTTTGTTATTTAGCATTCCTTCATTAGTAGGCGATTAAAATGGCCACGTTAAAAATGAGTATTTATCGGATTATTTCAAAATAAAATGCGTTTACGAATCTGATAATATTCCTTTAAAAAAAACAGGAAGAATTATAGAATATTCGTTTCAAAAAAAAATATATTCAAAAAAATTTGGTGAGACTAAAATAATTAGTATTTTTGCTCTAAATAAATTAGTTCAATATGTCACTAGCAGGCCGAAATTTAAAATATTTACGCAAACTTCGCGGTTGGACACAGGAAGAATTTGCCACAAAACTGGGAATTAAACGATCACTGATCGGGGCTTACGAAGAAGAAAGAGCCGACCCCAGGTTAGAAGTGTTAGAAATATTATGTAATATTTTTAAAGTTACTCTTGATGAACTTCTATTGAAGGATATGAGCGAGGCTAACGGACCTGGCTATCTTGCTAAGAGAAGGCAAATGAAAATGATGACTGCAGACAGAAATCTGATTCATTTTGTGCCGGTAAAAGCTGCAGCCGGTTACCTTGCCGGCTATGGAGATAGCGAATTTATAGATGAGCTTAACACTTTTACTTTACCTATGCTCACAGGTGGAAGTTACCGTGCTTTTGAAATTATAGGAGATAGTATGATGCCCACTCCAAGTGGAAGTATTATTGTGGGCGAGAAGATAGAAAACATTGAAAATGTAAAAAATAACGCACCTTATATAGTGATAAGCAATAGCGAAGGAATCGTTTATAAACGTGTGGTGAAAAATAATAAGAACAAAAGTAAGATCACTCTTGTTAGTGATAATCCTGCATTTCAACCATACCAGGTGCAAACTGCAGATGTGCTGGAAATGTGGCAAGCCCAGGCAGTGATCCACAAAGTTACCCATCAGCAAAGATGGGATGTAGATTCTCTGGTTAATCTGGTCAGCAATTTACAAGAACAGGTTAGTTCGCTGAAAAAGAAAATGAATTGATAATTGTTTTATGTTTGCGGCAACCAATTAAATTTTGCTTCATTCTTACGATTAGAGTGCGGCGGCTCTATACATCTATTCACGATTAAAAAAAAAGCTATGATCAAATTACAAATTATTGGGCATCTTGGCACCGATTGTACTACAAATGAAGTAAACGGCAAATCCGTAATTAATTTCCCTGTGGCACATTCTGAAAAGTATAAGGATTCACAGGGGAATTTAGTGGAAAAAACGATTTGGGTAAAATGCGCTTATTGGACTGATAGGACAGCTTTGGCGCAATACCTAAAAAAAGGCCAACTGGTTTATGCCGAAGGGGTTCCTGAAGCAGAAGGATATTTAAATAAGGATAATCTGAATGCGGCTTCATTAAAATTGAAAGTTTTTCAGGTGCAGTTATTAGGAAGTAAGAATGACAATAGTCAGAATAGTAGCAACCAGCAAAGTAATTCTGAGCAAACTTCTTCTTCTTCGAGCTCAAACGTAAATCAACAACAGCTTGCACAAGTTGAAGAGCCTGCAGACGATTTACCATTTTAATTTATTTGCGGTGTTTATTTCTGGCGGCTTGATTATTTCAGGCCGCTTTTTTTGACTTTAAAGTGCGAATGAAATAATACATTGATTTATCATTTTTAGATTTCAGTTTCTCGCCAAAACTTGTGGAAGTTTCAATAATTTTCATAATTAAAAACTTGATGCGATTTTTTAATCTTTGCTTAACATGTATTATTTAAACCCAGTTTAAGGGAAATCTTTAAAAAAAGTTTAGGAGGTAATAATAACGAAACAATTCATTTTCACTATAAAGCGACAATATTTTCCAGTTATTGATGAGGTAATGCAGGGAAGAGTTTGGATTAGTTATTTTTGTGAGAGCTTTAGTTCCAATGTTGATTAATTCGTCTTTGGAGCAATACAGAATTAAGGAGATACCTTCCAATCTTTTGGTAAATAAGATTAGTAAATAAGTGATGAATTATCATTGCTAAAAATATTTTTTGTAAAAAATTATTCTCAAAGTAGATGGCTTAAGGCTTAATGAGTGAAGTTTTGATGCTCTATTCTGAAGCCTTACTTCTCAATTGCCCGAAGTATAATGCCTATGCTCCATGTTCAGTTAAAACATCTCCAGAATAATGAGTTTTGCTTATTTGCCTTATAACTGATAATTTTGCGTGTCATTTTTAAAAGAAAATCTTTATATAAAATGGTTTTTAAAGCATTTAAAACTAAAATTTACTGATGAAAGAAGTTGCATTCAGAGAAGCATTGCGCGAAGCAATGCAGGAAGAAATGAGGCGTGATGAAAATGTGTTTTTAATAGGAGAAGAAGTAGGAGAGTATCATGGAGCTTATAAGGTAAGCCAGGGCATGCTGGAGGAATTTGGTGAAAAAAGGATAATTGATACTCCTATTTCTGAACTTGGCTTTGCGGGAATAGCGGTAGGAGCAGCTCAGCATGGTCTGCGTCCGATAGTGGAATTCATGACCTGGAACTTTGCTAATCTTGCTCTTGACCAAATCTTAAACACTGCTTCAAAGATGATGGCAATGAGTGGCGGGCAGGTAAGATGCCCGATTGTATTCCGTGGCCCCAACGGAAGTGCAGGACAATTAGGCGCTCAGCATTCCACAGCTTATGAATCCATGTATGCCAATATTCCCGGATTAAAAGTGATTTCCGTAAGCAATCCTTATGATGCCAAAGGATTATTAAAAAGTGCAATTCGCGATAATGATCCTGTAATATTTATGGAGAGTGAAGTATCGTATGGAGAAAAAGGAATGATTCCGGAAGAAGAATATTTGATTCCAATTGGGAAAGCTAAAGTAGCCCGTGAAGGAAAGGATGTAACCATTGTTTCTTTCAATAAAATGATGAAAGTGGCACTTGGGGCTGCCGATGAATTGGCCAAAGAAAATATTAGCGCGGAAGTGATTGATCTAAGAACGATTCGTCCATTAGACTGGCATACTATTCTTGAATCGGTTAAAAAAACAAATCGGCTGGTGATTGTAGAAGAACAATGGCCATTTGCATCCATTTCTTCGGAAGTCGCTTATCGTATTCAAAAAGAAGGATTCGATTACTTAGATGCTCCTGTTCGCCGGATTACTTCTTTAGATGCTCCAATGCATTATGCACCTAACCTGGTTGCTCTTTATTTACCCGATATACCACGAACAGTAAACCTGGTAAAAGAAGTGATGTATTTGAAGAAATAAGGCTGTATTTCAAATTGTCGCATTGCTGCGATGAATGAGGGCGGAGGCAATTCAAAATGCACCGGAAATTAACACAGAGAATTAATTTTATTCGTTACCTTAATACGTAAAATCTACGACAACATTTTAAGTGCTGCGCAAAAAAATAATCAATTATGAATATTGGAAGTTTTCATTATCCGATGCCTGCGAACGAGCCGGTGCTCAATTATGCGCCCGGAAGTAAAGAAAGAGATCTTTTGAAAAACATTTTGAAGGAGTTAAAAAATAAGAAAACCGATGTGCCTATGTACATTGGCGGTGAAGAAGTGCGCACCAAAACATTAGTAGAAATTCGTGCGCCACACGAGAAAAAACATGTATTGGGTGTTTTCCATGCCGGCGATGCTTCTCACGTAAAAAATGCAATTAATGCCGCATTAGAAGCAAAAGATAAATGGGCTAATACAAGTTGGGAAAACAGAGCCAATATTTTCCTGAAAGCTGCTGATCTTCTCGCTACAAAATACCGCCCTGAAATAGTGGCGACTTCTATGCTTGCCCAAAGTAAAAATGTTTTTCAGGGTGAAATAGATGCTGCCTGCGAATTGATAGATTTCTTAAGGTTTAATGTACATTTCTTAAGCGAAATATATAATCAGCAACCTATAAGTACTGCCGGAGTAAATAACCGGATGGAATATCGCCCGCTTGAGGGTTTTGTGCTTGCAATTACACCATTTAATTTTACTTCTATCGGTGGCAACCTTCCTACGGCTCCGGCAATGTGTGGAAACGTAGTAGTTTGGAAATGCGCAAACACACAGGTTTACAGCGC
>CAJDUV010000071.1_pt1 | contig 11485 bp, 14 predicted proteins | sample 7391201 | NCBI WGS metagenome assembly CAJDUV01 (sample SAMEA7055680, study PRJEB34461) | soil metagenome | biome: terrestrial ecosystem; feature: Peninsula; material: soil | place: Antarctica | collected 2016 | reverse complement strand
TTTTTTTTTGCAGATGAGTGAGGTTTTATATAAGTCTGGCTTTCCTAAAATTAAAAAAAGTTATTCTTATATTATGCAGAGTATAAATCTTTGTATAAAATAGATTTTATAGCTTCTAAATGTTCTTCTGTAAGACCTATATAAGGACTTGTTTGAATCAAATTTCTCTTTAAGTAATCAGGAAGCTCATTTAAAGACTTATCATCATCAATAATGACAAAGCTTTCATCAGCATTGTTGACATTAAACCAATTAACAATCTCATCTTTACGGCTAAGGTTATTAAAATTGTCAGGAAGAGACTTTATTTTTTCAATATTAATACCTCTATTTTTAAAGATACCTTTCCATTCTTCAATGCTAAACTTTGACTTGTAGGACGTTGTAAGCACAACCGTAACTTCTTTGGAAATTAAACTCTGAAGTGCATAAGTTGCCCTACTACTAAACGCAGGAAACCCATCATTCAGGAATTCGGGGCTTTTCCAACCTTTTGCAGGAACCATAACACCATCTATGTCTAAGAAAAATAACATAATAAGCAAATTTACACCCTATTTCAGCAATTCAACGATTTTCCCGATTGCAATATTGTTATATTCGGCATCTTGTTCGTTTAACATTTTAATTTTAGCTACTGTATCCCAATCATCTTCTTCAAAAATGACTGATTTCCAAGGGACTACAGCAGTTGCAGATGTACTGCTCCCAGAAATTCGTTCAAGCGGAAAATTCGCTAAAAGGGAAGCTATATATCTATGATGACCATCACAAATCAGGTTGTCCTCAACTTTTATACCTGAAAACTTAATGTCGCCCAACATTTTTTTGTATATCCTGGTTATAATCGGCAAACACAATTTCGTATGTGTCGAACATAACTCCATCTTATTATTATTTATCAATTCCTGAATTATTTCTTTTGTAATTCTTTCCAATATATTTCAGTTTTTTAAGAAAGCAAAATACTGAATTTTAAACTTGAAATTAACCACATACAAGAATTTTTTGATGGTAGACAAAGCAATAATAAAAACCTTTATTGTTACTGAAATTATTTTTGCAACTTCTTATGTAGCTTTATCTTATTACTTTATGAACCCTTGTGGAATAATCAAGGCCATTTATTCGTTTTGTATTAATTATGGGTTGTATTGGATTTTGATGGGGATTTTAATGAAAAAATATATTGTTTAACCATTTAAATATGTTACGTTCAATTGAATGGAGCCAAAACAATTTCCTTTAGTCAGTGTTATTTGTCTCAGTTACAATCATGCACAATTTGTAGAGAGAGCATTGCGTTCAGTGATAGGACAAACTTATTCCAATTTTGAAATCATTTTTATTGATAATAACTCCAAAGATGGCTCTTTTGACAAAGGAAAGTCAACTCTGGAATCATCAAACGCAAAATATTTTGCACATAAAATGGAAGAGAACGTAGGTATTTCAAGGGCCGTAAACTTTGCCATTAAAACATTCGCAAATGGAAAATATATTGCCCCGCTTGCATGTGACGATTTTTGGGATATGTATAATCTTCAAGAGAAGGTAGATTTTTTTGAATCAAATCCTGAGTTTGGAATGATATATGGAAACGGATATGTTTACATGAACGATACCAAAGAAATTTATATTTATTATAAAAAGCCTTCTATTTCAGGTTGGATTTTAAGAGAGCTTTTAGCTGCGCCTGCAATTAATCCGCAAGGTATTCTTTACAGGCATGAGATAATAAAAAAAATAGGTTATTGGGATGAGAACGCAAAAGTGGAGGACCGGGAGTTGATTTACAGAATAGCAAGAGATTATCCGATTGGTTACGTTCATACACCTCTTACTTTTTATCGTATGCATAGTTCAAATATTAGTTCAAACATTGATTATATGAGAGAAGGAAACGAATATTTCTTCAAAAAATATGAAGAAGAATTTCCGAAAGAAATAAAAATTGCTAGAATGAAACAAGAACGGTTTTTTGCCAATGTAATGGCAACAAACTCTCCTACTTTTAAAACATTATTTAAATTAATTGGTAATTATAAGTTTAACTGGCTTTATACCAAACAAGTGATACGTTGTCTTCTTTTAATTGTAAAAAATAACATAACCCCTTTGAAAAGAAATGCTTAAAATCTTTGTAATTAATTTGAAGTCATCCATTGAAAGAAGAAAAACAATGGAACGACAGCTTCATAAGCTGGGGCTACCTTTTGAGTTTTTTGAAGCGGTAAATGGTGCTGCATTAAGCGAAGAAGAAATCGCCGGTTACTATGATATGGATTTCTATAATTCCCGGCCTGGATATTATAAGCGTGGTGCGATGGGTTGCATGTTATCGCATTATTTTCTTTATAAAAAAATAGTAGAAGAAAAGATCGAAGTTGCGCTCATTCTTGAAGATGATATGGTCTTAAGCAAAAACGTTTCAGACAAATTAATACAATTGTCAAAAAATGTTATAGACAATGAAGCAATTTTACTTTTCTACCAATCATATTTCCCCATAAATATCGCCAGGTCTTCAGCGATTCCCGTCACAGATCATTTTAATCTTTATCAACTGGTTTCATTAAAAGGAATACGATCCACGGCCGCGTATATTATCAATTTAAAAACAGCTAAATCAATGTATGAAGGTTTAATGCCATTATCAACATTTGCTGATGACTGGAAAACTTTTTTTGACAAAAAACTCCTGAATGGTATAAGGATAGTTTACCCTTTTTTACTCGATAATACTTACCAGAATACTACTATTAATCCTAATGAAAAAGGAGGTAAATTGGTAAAAAAGTCACTTTCCTTTATGGAAAAAAATAAGATTTTTCCAATTTATAATTTATTGAGGTGGCGAAGAATGAGGAATACTGCAAAATCAAGAAGATGCTTTATTGTGAATGAACCTGTAATTGATTTCAGGGAAAATTAAACTTCAGAATGAACATAAAAAAAAACCTGGAAGAACTATTCAGATTTATACAGCGCTTTGGGCCTACAACTGGCGTGTATTTATATTTCAAAATTAAATTAGGAAGCCAGCAAAATATAAAAATACCCGGTATTAAATTTCCATTTTCATTAAGAAAAGGGACTACCGATTATGAAACTTTTTATTCTGTCATACTGCATAGGCAATATCGTTTCAACTATGCAATTATTCCTGAAACAATTATAGATGGAGGAGCTAACATTGGGCTAGCCAGCATTGAATTGAGGAATTTATTTCCGGATGCCAGGATCATTGCAATTGAACCAGACAGAGAAAATTTCGATCAATTAAATAGAAACATAAAGCCTTATAAAAATATTGATTCTGTCAGGGCCGGTTTATGGAATAAGAATGTGATTTTAAAAATCACTGATAAGTATAACTCTGGTAAATGGGCAATGATTACTGAAGAAGTTGATCAGGAAAACGATGAAACAATTAATGCGATCACCATTGATAAAATAATGCAAGATTATAAATTTGAAACGATAGACTTACTAAAACTTGATATTGAAACTGCAGAAAGGGAATTGTTCTCTTCCGGCTATTCCGAATGGTTACCAAAGGTCAAAATGATTATTATTGAATTGCATGATTCAATGGCTAAAGGAACCGCGCAGCCTTTTTTTAAAGCCATTAATGAAACTTTTGAGAGCTATAGTTTTTTTCAATCGGGAGAAAATAGTATTATTATAAATGAGGCACTGATAAATAAACAATCGTATTCTCTTTCAAAGAAATAAATGAAAAAAACCATTTTACATCTTATAGACAGTCTCGGAAGAGGTGGTTCAGAATTAATGCTCGTAAACCTATTAGAGGATTTGAGCAATATTTATGAGGTGATATTGGTAACATTAAATGAGAATTCTGATTTTTCTACCAGTCAGCTTATTTGTTATAAAAGATATTGTCTTAATTATCAATCACCAAAAGATTTGCCTTTTGCTGTATTAAAACTAAGAAAGATTATTAAGCGCCATAAACCTACGCTTGTTCGTACGGATTTATATTGGAGCACTATCATCGGTAGATTGGCCTGCCCAAAGAAAATCCCATTTGTATTTGCTATACATAGCCCACTTGGTTCCGACGCTTTTTTGAAGAACCGGGCATCACTTTTTTTGGAGAAATGGACTTACAATAAACGTCAGGCTATTATTGGCGTTTCAAAATTCGTTTTGGACGATTATCGTAAATACATTGACATCAAAGGAAAGTATTTTGTTTTAAATAATTATGTAGATCAAAAATTTTTTGATCAGCATTATAATTTTCAGAAACAATTATCAGGTAAAATTAAATTAGTTGCGGTAGGAAATTTAAAAGAGGCAAAGAACTATGAGTTTCTTCTTAATGCCATTGGCACCATTAAAGATGAAGCAGATATTTCACTTGATATTATTGGTGAAGGCCCTTTAAAAGATAGGCTTATGAAAATTGTAAATAAGGAAAACTTGCCGGTTAATTTTGTAGGTAAAAAAGAAAATATTTACGAATTACTTCCGTCGTACACTGCTTTTATCATGTGCTCACACTACGAAGGATTTGGTAATTCGGCTGTTGAAGCAATGGCAGTCGGGCTACCGTTAATTTTGAATGATAAAAATATAATGAGAGAGATGTCAAAAGGAAACGCCCTGTTTTTTGAATCGGATAACTGTATTAGCCTGGGCAATTTGGTTACCAATTTAAAAAATAAGGAAGAAGAACTTTCAGCTTTATCTGAAAAAGGAAAATTCATAGCCAGGAAAAATTATACAAAGGAAAAATATGTAACCGGGCTACTAAGTATTTATGATGGCATTGCCGCCACATCAGACCTCAGGCCTCAGGCCAGCACTGTCTAAGGCTGTTAAGAATCCATGATAAAAATATTACAAGGTTAAAATAAAAAAATATAATTTTTAAAAACAACTTGAACCCTCCTAAAAATATCCTCTTTATCTCCTACGATGGCCTAACCGACCCTCTTGGCCAAAGCCAGATAATTCCCTATCTTATCGGGCTTACAAAGTTTGGTTATCAGTTTACTATTTTAAGTTGCGAGAAGCCGGAGAAGTTTAAGAAGTATAAGAATGAGGTAGAAAGTATTTTGAAACCTTATCATATAAAATGGACTCCTATTCGCTACCATAAGAAGCCTCCTGTGCTTTCTTCTGTTTATGATGTAATGATGTTGAAAAAAAAAGCAAAACAACTTCATGCACGCGAAAGGTTTGACATGGTTCATACGCGTGCCGGCGTGCCGGCGTTAATTGGTTTGTGGATGAAGAAAACATTGGGCGTTCGATTTCTAAATGACATCAGAGAATTTTATGCAGATGGCCGTGTGGACGGCGACATGTGGAACACAAAATATTTTATTTACAGAGTCATTTACAATTTCTTTAAAAAGAAGGAGGATGAAGAGGTGCGGTACAGCGATGGCATGGTTTGCCTCACTTTTGCAGCGGAAAAGATTATTCAACAATGGCCACATTATAAAGAGGAGGTTCCTTTGGAAGTAATTCCCTGTAGCGTGGATATGGATTTATTTGATCCGCAAAAGATTGAAATTAGTTTAAAAGAAAAATTTAAAACTGACCTTGGTATTAAGGAAAACGATTTCATTATTACCTATTTAGGCTCCATTGGCGGCTGGTACCTTACGGAAGAAATGATGCAGTTTTGCAGGATTTTATCCGATAAAATTTCATCTGTAAAGTTTCTGTTTATTTCACCGCACCAGCACGACATCATTTTGAAAACTGCACAAAAAGCAGGGATTGCAAAAGAAAAAATAATCGTAACACATGCACAGAGAAATGACGTGCCGGTACTTCTTTCTTTAAGCAATTATTCAATCTTTTTTATAAAGCCTTGCTATTCCAAATTATCTTCTTCACCTACCAAACATGCGGAAATCATGGCTATGGGAATCCCCGTTATCACCAATGCAGGTGTTGGTGATGTAGCCGGAATTATCGAAAAATATAAATCAGGAATTGTGCTTAGTAAATTAAATGAAACAGAATTTCTTCAGGCTGCTGAATCAATTTCCAAAGGAATTTCTTTTGATAACAACAAAATAAGAAACGCAGCAAAAGAGTTTTATGATTTGCAGAAGGCCATTTTTAAATACCAGAAAATTTACAAGGAAATTTTATGGGATAAGTAGAGGGAAAGGTTGCAAGCCCTAATCAGTTCATTCCAACTTTTAAAAATAATTTTCCATGGGTGGTAATCTTAATTTTTAGATAGACTAATTTTTGGTATTATCTTTATTGCAAATCCATATGTAAGAAAATTAATGAAGCTTGTTTTTCAAAGATGATTAAATTGGATTTTGAAGAATAATGGTAAACTCCTAAATGAAAATGAGAAAAGGAAAATTGGTAATCTCATTAGATTTTGAAATCTATTGGGGCGTACATGATGCGGTTTCATTAAAAAAATACAGAGATAATTTGCTCGGTGTGCGAAAGGCGATTCCGGCTTTGCTGCAATTGTTTGCCCAGTATCATATCAACGCTACATTCGCAACCGTGGGATTACTTTTTTTTGGTGATAAGGAAGAATTATTAAATAATTTACCTCAAAAAAAACCTCAATATTCGCTACCTGAACTTTCTCCTTATCATGCTCAAATCGCTTTGGCAGGAAATAATGAAGAAGAGGATCCTTTACGCTTTGGGCTTTCGCTGATCAGGGCGATTCAACGGGCTAACCAGGAAATTGGATGCCACACTTTTTCACATTATTATTGTCTTGAAAAAGGGCAAACACCCGAAGATTTTAAAGCAGATCTGGAAAGCGCAAAAAATATTGCAACCCAAAAAGGAATCGAATTAAAGAGTTTTATTTTTCCACGTAATCAGTATAACGAAACCTACCTTAAAATTTGTAAAGAAGAAGGATTCACTTCGTACAGGGGAAATGAAAATTCGGTGCTTTTTTCTTCTAAGACACAAGGAAATGAAACACGTTTTCGCAGGCCATTCCGCCTCGCAGATGCTTACATTAATTTAAGCGGCCATAATTGTTATTCTGACGAGGAAATGAAAAAAGACGAACTTATTAATATACCATCAAGCCGGTTTTTAAGGCCTTATTCAAAAAGACTATCGTTTTTAGATAATTTAAAATTAAAACGCATTACAAGCGGAATGGATTATGCGGCAAAAAATGGCCTGACTTATCATTTGTGGTGGCATCCTCATAATTTTGGGGCAAACCTTAAAGAGAATCTTTCTTTTCTTAATAAAATTTTATTGCATTTTCGGACGTTAAACAGTAAATATAACTTTGAAAGTATGAGCATGCAACAATTGACAAATGAAATAAACAAGGAACAATGAATGGCTCCAAAATAGTGCTTCTGGCAGGAAAGGGAATTACAACCAATATTTTGTATAATGCGCTGAATGAAGAATTTAATATTGAAAAAATTATTCTGGAAGAATCTGTAAGTAAAAAAGAATTTTTAAAAAAAAGAATAAAACGTCTCGGCATCAGGAAAGTTTCAGGCCAGGTGATGTTTCAACTTTCAATAGTTAAGGTTCTAAATTTTTTCTCTGGAAAAAGAAAAATGGAAATATTGCAGGAATACAGCTTAAAAGATGCGCCGATGCCGCAGGATAAAATTATTTCCGTGTTATCGGTTAATGATGAAGAATGCATTTCTATTTTGCAAAAAATAAATCCCGCTATTGTCGTCATCATCGGAACCCGCATTATATCGCAAAAAACCCTTTCGTGTATTCCGGCAAAATTCGTAAATATTCATGCGGGCATTACTCCAAAGTACAGGAATGTGCATGGTGCTTACTGGGCGCTCGTAAATAATGACTCTGAAAACTGTGGCGTCACCGTTCACCTTGTGGATTCAGGAATAGACACGGGAAGTATTATTTACCAGCAGCCGATAAAGATAACCGGAAAAGATAATTTTGTTACCTATCCATTTCTTCAATTGGGAGAAGGAATTATTTATTTAAAAAAAGCGTTGAGGAATATTTTAGAAGAAAATCTTGTTTTAAAGAACGGGGTTTCTGAAAGTAAAATATGGCATCATCCTACTTTTTTGGAATATTTATATTATAGAATTGTTCATAATAAAAAATGAAAGCTCCTTATACGATGAAGAAACCGGAATTATGGTGCATCGTTATGGGCCACATATTTTTAATACAGATAAAAAGGAAATATGGGATTATATCAACCAATTTATTCAAATAAAGCCCATCATTCATAGAGTAAAAGCCGTTGCTAACGGTAATGTGTATTCGCTGCCAATAAACCTTCATACTATTAACCAGTTTTTTAAGAAAACTTTTTCTCCCGAAGAAGCAAAAGTATTTTTGCAAAGCCAGGCAGAACCCATTAAAGATCCGAAAAGTTTTGAAGAACAGGCTTTAAGCCTCATCGGGCGTGATTTGTATAAAGCATTCTTTTATGGCTACACAAAAAAACAATGGGGCTGCGAGCCGTCTGAGCTTCCTGCATCCATATTAACGGTTTAATTACAACGATAATTATTATAATAATGAATTCAGCGGTATTCCGATTGAAGGTTACACACCTTTCGTTGAAAAGCTACTCAACCATAAAAATGTTCATGTAGCACTTAACAGAAAGTTTGATCCTTCAGATGATATTTCAAATTATAATCATGTTTTTTATACCGGCCCGATAGACGCTTTCTTTAATTATAAACATGGGCGGCTTGGTTACCGGACTGTCTTATTTGAGCCATTTGTAAAAGAGGGCGATTACCAGGGTACTTCCGTAATTAATTATTGCGAAGAAAAAGTGCCATTTACCCGTATTACCGAACATAAACATTTTACTCCCTGGGAAAATCACGAAAAAACCATCTGCTTTAAAGAGTTTAGCAAAGAAACCTCCGGAAGCGATCTTCCATTCTATCCCAAAAGGCTTGCAAAAGATAAAACGCTATTATATAAATATAGAGAAGAAGCTAACTCTCTGAAAAACATATCGTTTTTAGGAAGATTAGCCACTTACAGATATATGGATATGCATCATGTAATAAGTGAGGCAATTAATTTCTCTAAAATTGTTACCTCCGCTTTTTCATCCAATAAAATGATTCCGGCTTTTCCTAACGAGGAAAAATAAAGGAGCATTTGAAATTTCCTGTCCCACTGCAATAACTTTCTTTTCCATACGTTTTCTATTCCTAATCCGGTATTAATTGAAAACGAAACCAATTGCTATGGAAAAGATTATTGCCGTAGTGGTTACCCACAATCGGCAGCAGCTATTATCAGAATGTATCAGGGCATTAAAGAATCAGACACGGCCCCTTGACAAAATACTTGTGATTAATAATAATAGTACAGATAATACTGAAGCCTGGTTAAAAGATCAACCTGGTTTGGAATTTATTACACAGCCAAATGTAGGTGGCGCAGGCGGATTTTATACCGGTATTAAAACTGCTGCGCAACTGCGCCGTAATCAATAAAGAAGACAAACAAAGTTTTGTGTGGAAAACCAGGCATTATAAGACACTCGCGGAAGTAGATAGAAAAATCATTATGGATGTTTCTCATCCATTTAATGGAACGTTGATCCACAGAAAAATTGTTGAAAAAGTAGGATTTCCTAAACCGGGACTTTTTGTTTGGGGCGATGAAACAGAATATCGTTTCAGGATCATCAATAAATTTAAAATTCCTTATTGTACCGTTTCGGATAGCATTCATTACCATCCTGCTTCCACTTATACTTTTAAAGCAGATTGGGATTTTAAAAATAACTGGAAAATGTACTATTATTTAAGAAACCGTTTTGCTATTTTGCGTTCGCGTTTTTATCAAAGTATTTTACTTTCTACGTTCATGTACTTAGGCTTTATTCTTTTATTTGCCGGCACTGTTTTATTTTTTCAAAAAACCAATAAATTACAAAAGCTCGCTTTTATTTTATGGCCGTTAAAAGATGCGTTAATTAGTAAATACAATACGACTCCGGATATTATTTTGCAAAAGGTTTCAAAAAGACCCGCTTTTTCATTTAGTAATTATTTTCAACCACAAATAAAATTATATAAAGAACTACTTCCCAATGCTGCTTCCCCTACGTTGCAGGAATTGGAAAGGGCATAAGAATGATCAATCTGACGATTTTCGCATGATTGATAATTTTACACTTACACACAATGAATTTAAAACCCTTACTCAATGAATTATGGCGATATTATATTATTTCCGCTATGGCTTATTCTGCTTAATTTCTTTTTTGGAAAAATAAGAAATACCTATAAAGATCCATTACTTCGAAAATACCATAAGCAGGCATTTTGGGTTAAAATGATTGGCTGTGTGGCGTTCTTTATTTACAGCGGAATACTTGCACCTGCTGACTCCATCGGCCTTTTTCAGCGCGAAGGAAACCAAATTTATCAACTTATTCTTCATGATGCGGAAAATGTGAAGTGGCTTTTCAGGAGTGGAAAGGACTTTGATCTTACTCTTTTAAAGGAAAATTTAAATGGGCCCTATTATCAATCGGAAGCCAATTTTATGGTGATCCGCCTTGATGCTATTTTTTCTTTCATTACGTTTGGAAGGTATTCTGCCATTAGTTTAATTTTCGCAGCTATTGCTTTTTCAGGCTTATGGAAATTATTTCTCTTTTTCTACAGCCAATATCCAAAAATGCACAGGCAGTTTGCCATGGCAATTCTTTTTTTTCCAACAGTTGTATTCTGGAGTGGAGGCGTAATGAAGGATACTATTTGCATCGCCGCCTTAGGATGGATCACTCATGCATTGTATGAGCTGCTTTACCTCAAGAAATCAATCCTGAAAAACTGTATTCTTCTGTTTGTTTTCGGCTATCTTCTGGTAATTATTAAAGTGTATATATTACTTGCCTACGTTCCCTTTTTCATTCTTTTTATTATTCTGAAAAAGATACATGGTGTGAGAAATACGATTTTAAAATTTGTACTTGCTCCTGTACTTATTACTGCTACTATTTTTGCTTTTATGCAGGTTCTTAATTCTTATGATAAGGAATTAGGTGGCTATGCAATGGAAGATGTAACTACCACCATCACTACATTAAATTCTGCTATGGCGCAAAGAAATGGGGCTGATGATGCAGCTTCCAATTTCAAACTGGGCGCGGATTTCGATGGCTCCTATTCGGGGCTAATTAAAATGGCGCCTTATGCGATAGGAGCTACTTTTTTCCGCCCGTTCATTTGGGAAGCTCATAAATTATCACAGTTAATGGCTGCTTTGGAAAGCCTTGTTTTAATATTTTTTACTCTTTTTACTTTATTTAAGGGAGGATTTAAAATTTTTATAAAATTGATACTGACGGATCCACTTATTATGTACTGTTTCCTTTTTTCGATTGTTTTCGCATTATTTGTAGGGACAAGTACGATCAACTTTGGTACCCTCGTGCGCTATAAAATTCCATGTATGCCTTTTTACGCGATTTCATTGTTTCTTATATACGATAAAGTAA
>CAJDUV010000018.1_pt1 | contig 11500 bp, 9 predicted proteins | sample 7391201 | NCBI WGS metagenome assembly CAJDUV01 (sample SAMEA7055680, study PRJEB34461) | soil metagenome | biome: terrestrial ecosystem; feature: Peninsula; material: soil | place: Antarctica | collected 2016 | reverse complement strand
TCTCCAATATTTTTACCTCTGTTTTCTTTTTATGGGAAGAAACAATTTCTGCAGTTAGCAGGTATCCATTACCGTTAGTTAGTTGAATCATTTCTCCTTCATTCATTCGCAATACCTGCACAATGTGCCTGGAGCTACTTTCGCTAAGAAAGAATTGATCAGAAGGAGGAAATATTTCTTCAAAAAAAAAGGGTAATTGCATTGAATTTTATTCTCAATTCTAAAAAATATTTGAATCCATTAGGAATAAACTATAAGTTTTCTTTTGGATTGCTGAATGGTTGTATGGTAGTTACTGATCATTCTAAATTTCTAAATGGGGCGTTGCCTATTCTAACATATACCGCCCTTACAAGGCTATAAAATGGGTTCTCTAAAATACTATTATTTTTAAATTTTCTGACATACGGTAATTCCTAATTCATAATTCCTAAAACGGCGCCTCATCATCAAATTCTCCGTCATTCATTTTACTTCCTTTTTGAATATACAATTTCGCTCCATCACCATCTACATCTCTTACCGGTTTCCAGCTACCTCCTGAAGGCAAACCGGGGCCAAAATCACTTCCTTCTCTTTCTATAAATTTTTGGATATGCAACAAAGCGGTTAGTTTAATTGTTTCCAACTGTCCATTTCTGTGTTTGGCAATACGCACATCAGTATCTCCTTTGTTACTCTCTCCCATTTCATTTGTGTGTATATCATGGTACTCGGGGCGATACAAAAACATAACCATATCTGCATCCTGCTCGATGGCTCCGGATTCTCTCAAATCGCTCAATTGCGGCATTTTATTTCCTTCTTTTCTTTTTTCTACTTCGCGGCTTAGCTGGCTTAATGCGATGATAGGAATCTGTAATTCTTTTGCAAGGCCTTTTAAATCCCGTGAAATACGGCTGATTTCCTGTTCGCGATTTCCATTTCTGTTTTCACCGGTGCCGCTCATCAATTGCAAATAATCAATAATAATCAATCCTACATTGTGCTTATTTTTCAGGCGACGACATTTCGCTCTCAGTTCAAAAATATTCAATGCTGCTGTATCATCTATGTGAATGGGTGCAGACGCAAGTTTGTCTATTCCTTTTTTATACAATTGTTTCATTTCATGCTCTTCCAATCTGCCGCGCGCAATTTTTTCTAACCATATTTCACTTTCAGCGCTTAAAATTCTTTGTACCAATTGACTGGCACTCATTTCAAGAGAGAAAAAACCAACAGCAGTAGGTTTGGTAGGATGCAAGGCGGCATTACGGGCAAGATTAAGTGCAAATGCAGTTTTACCCACAGATGGCCTTGCGGCGAGAACAATTAGATCGCCTGCCTGCCATCCATAAGTTATGCGATCCAATGATTCATAACCAGAAGGGACACCAGTTATTTCGTCCTGGCGGGTTCTTAAATCTTCAATTCGTTGAATTGTTTTTACTAAAACAGTATCAATGCTTGCATAATCTCTTTTCAAATGATTGTTGGTAATTTCAAAAAGTTTACTTTCTGCCATATCCAGCAATTCAAACACATCGGTGCTATCTTCATAAGCGTCACCAATAATTTCGCTGCTTATTTTTATCAGTTCACGTTGTATAAATTTTTGAAGAATAATGCGTGCGTGAATTTCAATATTGGCTGAAGAAACAACAGAATTAGTAAGCTTTGTAATGTAAAAAGGACCGCCTACAAGGTCAAGTTCTTCTCTGAACTTTAGTTCTTCAACTACGGTTAACAGATCTATGGGCGAATTTTTTTGTTGCAAACCCTGCATTGTCCTGAAAATACGCTGATGTGCTTCTACATAAAAACACTCGGGCTTTAAAATTTCAACAACTACATCAAAAGCATTTTTTTCCAGCATCACCGCTCCAAGTACTGCTTCTTCCAGTTCCTTAGCCTGTGGTGGCACTTTGCCAAACTTCATTGTGCTCAGCTCCGGAGAACCACTTTTTCTCCTTGCTATTCTGTCTTTATTAAGGTTTGTAAGATCCATTTTTTACTTTCTGTAGTAGATTTTTGTTTTGAAATTAAAATAAATACTTCGTCATTTTTCACAAGTGGAGGGCTAAGGTAATGGACAAAATCCTATTTAAAGAAATTGTTAACGTCTTATATTTATACATACCCAATCCACATTTAGGTGCACACCTGTTGAGCATGTTTTCCACACTATTTATTTGTTTTTCCACAATTTAAATTTTTTTTCAGGAAATTTTCTTACTTAATGCACAATTGTATGTGAAGAAAGATTTTTGTCTTTTTTCTAAAATTCATCAAAAAAAAGTTTAATCTATTTCCGGATTTTTGGATAATATTTTTTTTATTTTGATATTTTTAAACCTAAATCCTTTGTCAGAAAGCATTATAAAGAATACATCCCCAATTCTTTCTTATTTTTGAAATTCTAAAAAAATAAAAAGCAACTTTTTTTACAAAAATTACATGAAGATCAGTTACAAATGGCTCAAAGAATATCTGCCCACAGATGATACTACTTTAAAAATGACCGAGACTCCTCAAAAGCTGGCAGAGATTTTAACCTCCGTGGGCCTTGAGGTGGAAAGCATTGAAAAGTATGAAGAAGTACCCAACGGCCTTGATGGATTGGTAATTGGAAAAGTGCTCACATGCGAAAAACATCCGGACGCTGATAAGTTAAAAATAACTACCGTAGATATTGGTACCGGAGAGTTTTTACAAATAGTATGTGGCGCATCAAATGTGGCGGCAGGGCAGAAGGTAATTGTAGCTACCACAGGAACCACCCTTTATCCCACTTCCGGTGATCCATTTACCATAAAAAAAGCAAAGATACGAGGGCAGGAAAGCAATGGAATGTTATGCGCTGAAGATGAAATTGGCCTGGGCAAAAATCATGATGGCATAATTGTGTTGACGCCTGAAACAAAACCAGGAACGCCCGCGGGAATATACTATGAGCTTTATAGTGATTTTACGATTGAAATAGGATTAACTCCCAACAGAATGGACGCTATGAGCCATCTCGGCGTGGCAAAAGATGTTTGCGCTTATCTTTCTCATCATCAGAAAAAGGAAATAAAAGTAATTTATCCTTTTAAAAACACTTTTAAACCCGACAACCATACCGTCCAGATAAAGGTTGAGATTGAGGATAGTGCTGATTGTGAACGCTATGCCGGAATAAGTATTTCAGGAATAAAAGTAGAAGTATCTCCTAAATGGTTGCAAAATAAACTGAAAAGTATAGGGCTAAAACCAGTTAACAATATAGTGGATATTACCAATTTCATTTTACATGAAACAGGGCAACCACTCCATGCCTTTGATGCAAAAAAAATAAAAGGAAATAAAATCGTTGTTAAAAAACTTCCCCGGGGAACTTCTTTTACAACACTTGATGGAAAAGAAAGAAAATTGAATGCCGAAGACATTATGATTTGTGATGGAAGCGATGAACCTATGTGTATTGCGGGCATTTTCGGTGGAGCAGAAAGTGGGGTTTCGGAAAATACAGATTCTATCTTTTTGGAAAGCGCCGTTTTCAATCCATCTTCTATAAGAAAATCCTTATTGAGACATAATTTAAGGACTGAAGCAGCCATGCGTTTTGAAAAAGGAATCAATATCAGCAATACCGTAGATGCATTAAAGCGCGCAGCAATCCTGATAAAAGAGGTTGCGGGTGGAAAAGTATCATCAGAAATAACAGATGTATATCCTGTTGCAAGAGAGAAAAAAGAAATTGCTTTATCCAATCATTACCTGAAAAAAATAAGTGGTAAAAATTACCATCCTGATACGGTAAAAAATATTTTACGAAGTTTAAATTTCACCATTCTACGGGAAGGCTTAGACGATATCCAGGTAGCCGCGCCTTTCAGTAACCCTGATATCACTATTCCGGCAGATGTAATTGAAGAAATAATGCGTATAGATGGGTTTGATAACATAGAAATTCCTGATACCATAAAAATGGCTCCTGCACCTGATCCGGGATTGAAAACAGCGCTTAAAAAAGAGAAAATCATCTCTTGGTTGAATGGAAATGGGTTCAGCGAAATTTTCACTAATTCAATTACCAACAGCAAATACTTTGACGACGAAACACTTGCTCAATCTGTGCACATTATCAATAGCCTTAGCGAAGAATTAAATATAATGCGGCCTTCCATGCTACCTACCGGACTTGAATGTATTTCTTATAATATCAATAGAAAAAATAGTGATCTTCTATTCCTGGAGTTCGGAAAAACGTATTCTATGAAGGATAATAAATATGAGGAAAAAGAAAATCTTGCATTATATTTTACAGGACATTTAAATGAGGGAAATTGGAATTCGCCTGCCAAAAAATTGGATATTTATTTTGTAAAAGGAATAGCGGAAGCCATCTTTAAACTGGCGGGAATAAAAGATTTTCAATTTACTATTTCAAAAAATGCACAGCTTGATGATTGTATTTCAGGAATGGCAAATGGATTGCAGCTTGCCATAGCAGGGAGTGTAAATCATTTACAACTCGAAAAATTCTCCATAAAACAACCCGTCTTTTTTCTTTGCATTGATTGGGAAAAATTAGTTTCATTTTCTATAAATCAACAAATCACTTTTGAGCCGATTGCAAAATATCCACAGGTACAAAGAGATCTCTCTTTAATAATTGATAAAAAAATCAATTACCAGCAAATAGAATCTTTGGTAAAATTATTGCAACTAAAGAAATTGACCCGTATCAGTTTATTCGACGTTTTTGAAAGTGAGAAATTGGGAAATAATAAAAGATCACTGGCCCTTAGTTTTACTTTTTCTGATAATGAAAAAACGCTGACAGATAAAGAAATTGACGGTATGATGAATAAAATAATAGAACTCATTGAATCTAAGCTTGATGCAGAAATAAGACGTAATGCCTGAATCTATTGACATCCATATAAAAAATATTCAAACAAAACTTCAGATACTTTTGAAGAAGCATGGTACTTTGGAAAAAGAAAAAATTGGTTTAATAAAAGATAATGAAGTTTATAAATTGAATGAAAAAAAACTATCGGACAAAATAAATTTATTGGAACAACAAAACAATATTTTAAAAACCTCGGCCGGAAAGCTCGAAGGGGATGAAAAAAAAGAATTTGAGAAGAGTATCAACCAATACATCAGGACAATAGAAAAATGCATAGGAATGTTAAATAATTAATTATGGCGAACGACCAGGTCATTCCTTTAAATATTACCATCGGCGATAGAAACTATCGAATCAAAATTTTGCCTTCTGATGAAGAAACGATAAGAAAAACTTTAAAAATTATCAACGATAAGATCATTGAATTCCGCAGCCTTTTTGCCGGCAAAGACATGCAGGATTATATTTCAATGGTTTTAATCTGGTACGCTACTGAATCAAAAGGAGAGAATAATACCCTGCCGGGCCAATTAATGGAATCTTTAATAAAAATGGAAAAACAATTGGATGAAGCACTCGATAATTAATTGTTGCCAACTGCCAACTATCACCCGATCTCTACTTCTTGCAACTTCATACTATCTTTGAAATTATCCTTAATTTTTATTTAATGAGTGCAACAGAGTTGAGTTACCTGGTTTTTGGAATTGTATTAGTAATTGCAATAATTTTTGATCTTGGTTTACTTAGTAGAAAGTCACATACCATTTCCATAAAACAAGCTTTTTATCAAACCCTCTTTTGGGTGACACTTGGGCTTGGCTATTTTGTATTTGTATGGTTTGAAGACGGCCAAACATTGGCACTGGAATACATCAGTGCTTACCTTATGGAATGGGGATTAAGCATAGACAACATTTTCGTTTTCATTCTTATTTTCTCTTACTTTAATATTCCTGAAAGACACGCCAACAGGGTATTGCTTCTTGGGATTTTACTTGCTATCTTTTTGAGAATCATTTTTATTACAGTTGGTATTGCATTGATAGACCGGTTTTATTGGATCTTATATATATTCGGTGTTTTCCTCGTCTATACAGGAATTAAAATGTTTGTGGTGGATACTGAAAAAGAATTTAATGCACAGGATAATGCTGTTTATAAATTTTTAAAAAGAATGCTTCCGCTGACACACGATAGCAGCAGCGGAAAATTTACGATAATGATCAATGGTAAAAAACACTACACCATGCTTTTTGTAGTGCTGATCATGCTTGCGGCTACTGATATTGTTTTTGCACTTGATTCTATACCGGCAGTATTCTCCATTACACAACATAAAATGGTTATTTATACATCTAATGTTTTTGCGGTATTGGGGTTGCGGTCATTATTTTTTTTACTGAGAAGCGCAGTGGAGAAATTTAAATATCTAAAAGAGGGAATCGCAATCGTCTTAATTTTTATCGGGCTCAAAATGCTGATTTCTTACTTTGGAATTCATTTGCATATAGCTATCTCTTTGGGCGCTATTGTTGTATGCCTTGGCGGTTCCATTTTATATTCTATTTATAAAAGCAATCAGAATCAAAATACATTAAAAAACAATTAATTGAATGTAAGCATCCACTATACTATGGAGCAAATAGCTTCTGTTATAAAGGGAATTTTTTTACAAAAAATCAGTAACGTTCCTGGCCCAGCATGGCTTTCCTTAGATAGCCGAAAAGTTTTATTTCCTGAAAGCACCGTTTTTTTTTCTTTAAAAACCCGTCATCAAAATGCCAATATATTCATAGAAACTTTGTATAAAAAAGGTGTAAGAAACTTTGTTACTGATGATAAAAGCATCGACATCACTGCTTTACCAGCGGCCAATATAATAATAGTTTCTTCCACTATAAGTGCTTTACAAAAGATAGCAACCTCTTATAGAAATGAATTCCGGAATTTACCCGTTATTGGAATTACCGGTAGCAATGGAAAAACAATAGTAAAAGAATGGCTTAATCACCTCCTCGAAAATGAATATTCTATAGCAAGAAGCCCTAAAAGTTATAATTCTCAAATAGGCGTTCCTTTAAGCGTCTTAAATATTAAAAAAGGAAACGATCTCGCTTTACTGGAGGCGGGTATTTCATTGCCGGGAGAGATGGAAAAATTAGAGAAAATAATACAACCGGCCATAGGCATTTTAACCAATATTGGCAATGCCCACGACGAAGGATTTAAAAGCCGTGATCAAAAATTAAGAGAAAAATTAATCCTGTTCAAAAATGCAAATCGTGTAATTTTTAACTCGGATAATAAAGAAATTTTTAAAGAAATAAAACTTCTGCAACAAGAAAATAAAAAGATCCAATTATTTTCATGGGGTAAGAAGCAAGGGAATACTTTGCAAATAAAATCAGTTGTTAAAACCAATTTTATTGCTACCATTGAAGCGGTTTATAAAAAAGAAACGTTTAAAATCTCAATTCCTTTTATTGATAATGCTTCCGTTGAAAATGCTGTTAATTGTTGGTGTGTATTATTTGTTTTGAATAAAACGTCTCAGGAAGTCTTTAACCGTTTCAATTCACTTTATTCTATTGAAATGCGGCTGGAGCTAAAGCGGGGTATTAACCGGTGCACTATTATCAACGATAGTTACAGCAACGATCTGCAATCATTGAGCATCGCCCTTGATTTTTTAAATCAACAGAAACAACATAATTACCGCACCCTTATTTTATCAGATTTTTTACAGTCAGGTATCACACCCAAAGAATTATATACACAGGTATCCCAACTTTTGAAGCAGTATCAAATTGACCGGTTATTTGGCATAGGATCGGATATTTCTTCTTATCAAAATGAGTTTTCCTTCTTAAAAAAGAAATTATTTTTTGAAAACACAGATCATTTTTTAAAAAATATTCAACTTCATCAATTTCGTGATGAAAATATTTTAATAAAAGGAGCACGACAGTTTCAGTTTGAAAAAGTGAGTCATGCTTTGGAACAAAAAGTGCATCAGACGGTACTTTCAATCAATCTGAATGCTTTGGTTTTTAACTTTAAGAAGTATAAAGAAATGCTTCATCCTTCCACTAAAATAATGGCGATGGTAAAGGCTTCAGGTTATGGAAGCGGAAGCCACGAAATAGCTTCAGTGTTGGAATACAATAAAGTGGATTATCTCGCTGTGGCCTACGCTGATGAAGGCATAGAACTGCGCCAGGCCGGAATTGAATTACCAATTATGGTGATGAATATTGACAACAGCACATTTGATTCCATTGTCAATAATAACCTGGAGCCCGAAATTTTTTCGTTCGAATTATTACATGACTTTATCTCGTATTTGAAATTGAATGATTTGGAAAACTATCCGGTCCATTTAAAAATTGATTCCGGCATGCACCGTCTTGGTTTTGAGGAAAAAAACATAGATCAACTATCGGAAACGATCACAAAAAATAAATACATCAAAATAAAAAGTGCATTCACACATCTTGTGGCAAGTGATGATGAGAATGAAGATGATTTTACATTCCAACAATTCAATATTTTTAAAAGCTGTTGTTTAAAAATTGAAAAGGTGTTAGGCTATTCATTTTACAAGCATATTTCCAATACTTCGGCCATCAGCCGTTTGCCACAATTGCAAATGGATATGGTTCGGCTCGGTATTGGCCTTTACGGTTTTGATGGCAACAAAAAAATGCAGAAAAAATTAAAAAACGTAGTATCATTAACAACAACTATTTCGCAAATAAAAAATATAAAAGCCGGTGAAACCGTAGGTTACGGAAGAAACGCTATAGTAAAAAAAGATAGCGTTATCGCAACTGTACGAATAGGATATGCAGATGGATATTCAAGAATTTTAGGAAACGGAAATGGGAAAATGAGAATCAAAAACAAATTAGTTCCGGTGATAGGAAACGTTTGCATGGATATGACAATGCTTGATATTACGGGTATAAAAAAGATTAAAGAAGGAGATCAGGTAACCGTTTTTGGCGAATCGCCTTCAATAGAAGAACTCGCGGAATGGTCCAATACGATACCTTATGAAATAATGACCGGTATTTCGCAAAGAGTGAAGAGAGTTTATTTTGAAGAGTGATTTATAAAACTTTGTAAAAATGATGGTTCAATTCTGATACACGGGATCCTATTTTAAATTAATGGAAAACTTTCCTTCTTTTCAATGAGATCGCATCTGGTAATAAAGTGGGTTTCCTTTTAGTTGAACCTTACTGCTAAGGATAAAATAATAATTTCTGATTCTTTAGCATCTGCAACAACATTCTGCGCGCAGAGCGCACGAACTATCAATTACTTTTTAATGCTCGTGATGGTGTTGCATTGACGAAAACTCTTCGGGAGAAATTTCTTTTTCAGTTGGTACCACCTGAGTTTCAAGCCAGTTGAATAATTTTTCTGTGATCAATCTCCTATAAGAACTATCAACTTGTTTTTCGTCTTTCATCATCCGGTCAACATAACTTTCCAGCCATTGCATATCTTCTCCCAATTTCATGTGGCCAAAATAAGCGGAGATTTCCTTTCGCATGGAATCTTTTAATTCTCCATCAGCCACTTCCAGACCATTTTCTTTAATTATTTTATCACTAATAAGCGTCCACTTAAGTTGATTTGAAAATGTTGGATATTCCGCTTCCACTTCTTCGGAAGATTTTTTCTTTTCGCCACCCATTTGCATCCAACGTTTTAAAAATTCATCAGGAAACTGTAAAGGTGTTTCTATTAATGAATGATACAATTGATCGTGTAACTGGTTGTGCGATGCGGCATCCCATTGTTTCTGAATTTCTTCTTCCAAATTTTTGCGAAAATCCTCTTCGGTTTTAATTTCTTTTCCCGGAAAAATAAGTTCGAAAAACTCTTCGTTCAGTCCTTTTTTTTCTACCAGGCCAATTTTGGTTATGGCCATTTTAAAATATTTTTCTCCGGAAGCAGGATCATTTTTATCCAATCCAATATCTTCCAATATCCATTCTCTTTCTTTTTCAGGGAAAGCTTTATTTAATTGCAACACAATAGAGTCACCTACTCTTTTACCCAGAAGTTTTTGTTGAAAATCTTCAGTAAAATATTTTACTAAAATCGAATTATCTTTTTTGATCTCTTCTTTGGCAACATCGCCTTCCGCGGCCTCAATTACGTTTCCTTCTGAATCACTTTCTTCAAACAGCACATTTAATACATTATCAGGGCCTGAAACCTCTTCTACATCCTTTAACTCTCCATTTTTGGTTACCAGCTTCTCCAACTCTTCATTTACCATATCCGGAGTGGCCTTTACTTTATACAAAACAGGCTTCGCTGCCGCAAGTGCACCTAAGGTAACTTCCGGTTTCAATCCTATTTCAAAAGGAAAATCATAATCAGCCGGATGGTTCATATCCAATCCCCGCAAATCATTTTCCATTGGCAAAGGCTGAGCAAAAATTTCCGGTTTTTCTGTTTGCAAATATTGCTGCAATTCCTTTTCCACCGCTTTAATTACTTCATCATAATAAATAGAAGCGCCGTACATCTTTTTCACCATTCCGGCAGGCACCATTCCCTTTCTAAAGCCAGGAATATTGGCCTTTTTACTGGTTTCTTTTATTGCTTTTTCAAATGAAGGAAAATAATCTTCTTTAGAAACTTTAACTACTAATTTATCGTGAAGATTGCCGAGATTTTCTTTTGTTACGCTTGCCATTACGTGTCTACCAATTTCACCACATGCGCGTTTGGGGCGGCAAAAGTAATGGATTTACATTTAAAAAAAATAAACTTTCAGGAGAATTATTATTTTTTGAAAAACAGTTAGGACAGGGATGGTTCAACCTAATCAAAATTTACTTAACCGATGATGCAAAAACTGACCAGACAGGTACACTTGCCTATCAGTCAAAAGATAACATCACACCAGCTACCCCCTGACGGTCAGACGGAGGCCGTCAGGCTGAGACCGTCAGAACGTTCTGTAATTATTTATGATGTGCAAACATCCATGAGAAGAATTCGGGTTCTTTGAACGCATCATCCCAACTATCATGACCATCTTCTGGGTATAAAGTCAATCTCACTTCAGCACCATTATCTTTCAATGCTATGGCCATGTTTTGGCTAAACATCGGGTCCACTACATTATCCTTCAAACCATGAAAAATCCACCAGGCAGTCTCAGTTAATTGCTTTGCAGTAGAAGTATCTGCACCTCCACATATTGCAAAAGCAGTAGCAAAAGTACCAGGCATACGTTTTACCATTTCAAAAGTGCCCATGCCACCCATGGAAAGGCCACCAATGTATAATTTGCTCTTATCAAGACGGTAAGTACTTTCTATATTTTTAAAAAGCGTTATTGCTAATTCCATAGCAGTGGTGGGTTCGCAACCTTTTTGAAATAATATTACTCCTTTCCTTGAATGGTATCAAAATGAAAATCAACATTTGCCCAAAAACTATTGGCAGCACATTGTGGAAAAACTATTATAGCAGGATATTTTTCCCTGATACTATCTGCCAGGAAAATTGACCCGCCATGAACCAGTTGTTTTTCATTATCATTCCCCCTTTCGCCGGCGCCATGAAGAAAGAAAACGATCGGGT
>CAJDUV010000015.1_pt1 | contig 11632 bp, 5 predicted proteins | sample 7391201 | NCBI WGS metagenome assembly CAJDUV01 (sample SAMEA7055680, study PRJEB34461) | soil metagenome | biome: terrestrial ecosystem; feature: Peninsula; material: soil | place: Antarctica | collected 2016 | reverse complement strand
CCGATTTGGGTAATGAGAACAACGGACAGCATTGATATGAAGTGATTTCATTAACCGGATATCATTCACCATACTCTCCACGGTAATAGCATGGCCTGTGTAAGGATCATGCTCATGACGATTTACTCCACGGATAGTAATAGCAACGCCATTTACCAATAATTGTCCTTGCCTGATTTTAGCGGTGCGAAAGCCAATTTGGCGAACAATGCTTTCCAATACCTTGCCCTTTGCATTCTTTTGGTTAATGACAAGAGTGTATAATTCGGGGGTTTCTGCCGTCCACTTTCTTACATTTGGAAGGGTATCCTTAAAGCTGAAATCTTGTTGCCCACTTCTAATATTAGTTACCTGGCGATATAAAATTTTATTATTATCTGCATCATCCAGAATTTTTATTTCCATTACACGAAATGCATCATTAACAGGCGGCTTGTGGTTGACGGAAACATCCAATTTAAAAATCCCGTTTTGATAAATTGAATCTAATCCGGCATGCACATAAAAATCATCTACGTGAGCTTTGGGGCGTGCAAATAAATATACAGGACGCTCGATGCCACTTACTTTCCAGAAGTCATTGTCTTCCATGTAAGAACCATCACTGAAGCGATACACTTCTGCCGCAACTGTATTCTCTCCGGAATGTATCCAGGGCGTTATATCAAATTCAGCAGGCGTTTTACTATCTTCGCTATATCCGATTTTTTGGCCATTGACCCAAACATAAAAGGCTGAATTGACTCCGCCAAGATGAATGTAAACAGACTCGCCTTTCCATTCTTTTGGAACGGCAAAAGTACGACGGTAAGAACCTACCGGTTTATAATCCTGATCAATCAGCGGAGGCTTATCGGCGTTGAAAGGGTACTCCACATCGGTATAAATGGGTACATCGTATCCTTCCATCTGCCAGTCACCAGGAACGAGAATACTATCCCATCCACTTACGTCATAAGTTGGTTTATAAAAATCAAACGGGCGTTTTTCCGGGCTTTTAGAGAAATGGAACTTCCACATCCCATCCAGTGAATATACACGGCTACTTTGTTTACCTGACAATGCATTGGCCTCCGTTGCATAAGGCGTGAAATAAGCATGGGGTGATAATGTATTTATAGATACGACATCCGGATTTTCCCAATCATTTTTGATGCTTTGTGAATGACAATTATTTATTCCAAAAATAATTACCAGGAAGACTGAAAATATTGTTTTTATCATTTGACATTTTTAAAAGTTGATGATAAAATGAATGGCTTTATGAGATTGTTTTAAAAGTAAAACAATTAGCAGTAAGCAAACAAATAAGCAAGATTTCTACTTTTTCAAAAATCAGACGATACATCTTTTTCTTCTCTTGCCTGTTGATAAAATATATCTTCTTCTACAAATTGACTTTTACCGAGTTTCCATCATTTATGAATTCTTCAATTATTGTATTTCCATATTCTGATACTGTTGTTTGCAACTTGTCGCCAACTCTCTGAACAACAATATCAAAATCACGATCAAAAGCATAGATGTTTTTAAGGCTCATTTCTGGCCATGACTTTGGAAGACGGGGAGTAAAGGAGAAACTCTTTAAACCAGTTGGTCTTATACCAAACAGCCCTTCTGTGAAAATCCTGCAGTACAATCCGCTTTCTGCTGAAAGCTGGCGCTGGCCTCCTTCGGGGTATGCCTCCACGGGATAAGGTACATGGTCTCCTAATAACCTCCGATTAGAATAATAATGTAAATAATTGAGCGCTCTGTCCGTTTCACCGGCAGCTAACACACCTCTTAGAGCATACAAAGTTGCCCTGTCCCAAAATGTTTTATCGCCCGCGAGGCTGGCAAGTCCATCTTTTGTCCAGAGATTGGGCGAAAACAATGCATCAATAGTTCCGGCTGTACGATTGTAAATACCCATGGTTAGCGGGATGCATATCCATGCACGCAGCGTATCATTTTCTTTATAGTATTTGTAAGTATTAAATCCATCTATTGTAGCACCAAAATATTTTTCAATAGCCGCTTTCAACTTTGACGCCTGTTCTTTATAAATTTTAAGTTGCTTTTTTTCTTTTCCCAAAGCTTCTCCTAAAAAGACAGCAGAATTTAATGCATCATAGTATAAGGAGGAAGTGCAGAGGTTCGCATTGCCAGTAGGGAAACGACCTTCTAATTCGTCAGATTTTGACATTACAACACCTTCTTTATTTAATTTTCGGTGGCAATATTCCAGGCACCATTCAATCAGTGGCCATAATTTTTCTGCTTTTTTATTATCACCACTGGCAAGGGCATAACGGGCCGCACCATAAGCAATCATAGCTCCATCTCCCCGGTCACCGGCGCCATTCCATATATCAGTTCCTTGTGCAATAATGGAACTGGGTAATGGTTTATATTCTTTATTCATGAACCTTGCAAAATGCATGTAGGCATTCAAAGAAGCCTCGTTGCCATATTCATAACCGAGATAAGGGAAGAAGGGGCCAATATATTCCGCCTGGTCATTAGCCCAAATTGCTGCATAATAAGATTCTCCACCGGGGCTGTGCATTGCTCCGCCTTTGGTGGCAAAAATACTTTCTGCTGCCCTGATTTTTGCAAAAGCAAATTCCCGATTCAATACTGAGTCAGGAGTTTGAAGCACTAATTTGCTCCACACTTCCTGAATAAATTTCGTTCTATTTTCTTTTTCCTTATCTACATCCACCGTTATAGTTTGCTCTTTTTCTTTTAGACCTGAATAGAAAATAGAAAAGCTGACAGAATCATTTGATTGAAGATTAAAATTCCCTGAGTTAAATAAATCCACATGCAAAGCGTAACTACCTTCTGTTCCCTTAAGCGGATCGGTATGGTAAACATTATTCATCGCAGGTATTTCCACGACAGAAGTATTTGCTGAAGTATTTTTAATTGTATAAATTTCACAGTAGCCCGGTAATGATGTTGAAGGAAAGAACTGCCGTGTTAATTCTAAATTATTATCAACTTTACTTTTTACTATTAAAGTTCCATTGAGCGTTATTGAAGAAACCTTCTCATTGAATAAAGGTTGATAATTTACAGTTACCAGTTCAAAACCATCCAATGCGAAGCGGCGGTTAAGACTGGCGTGTGTATTATTCGGAATCGTTCTAAGCATCGGCCACACAAGGCTACGTGTAGCATGGAAGGAACTATCAGCAGATACGCCATACCTTATTACAGAGGATATTCTTTTTCCACTCATTTCAATATGGTCGTTGTGTGGAATACTGTTTTTGATTTGCCATGAAATAGAACCATCAGGATTCATTTGCCATCGACGATAGTCTTGTGAGAATGATTGACCTGCTATCAAACATAGGCCTGTTAACATTAAAATAACCTGGATTTGTTTTTTCATTATTTATCTTTTTCCAAATGAAATTTATTTACCCATTTAGAATGGTGGAAATGCAGAGTGATTATTTTCTACAAAACGCAATCATTTTTTTACCGCCATTAACTTTTGTGTCAATGAAAGAAATTAAATTTCCTGATTTATTATATTCGTGTTTAGCTAAAATCTTTTTATCGTTTACAAATATGATTTGATAATTACCATCGAACTTTGCTCTCCAATGAAGCGGAATTTTACCATTGTTGGTAAAATATGTTTTTTGAGGTTCATGTTTTAAACTTATGTATGTCCCTAAAATAGGTAGGCTATCTAATTCAGATACTATTCCATTTTGACCGTGATAAATCGTAGAAATCCTGTCACTTATTGCATCAGGTTCAATACCCATAAGCCCTTGTACAATACCTTCAATAACACCAAACGAAACTTCTGGATATTCTCTCCTTTTAGTTTCCGGTGAGGCGAGATGAATGATATAATCGTTAGCTTTATTTTTCAAGTCATGGTTATACAAAATAACAGGCAAATAAGATTGAGTTTCTATATTCAAATTTTCTGAAACCAGGTGTTCAATGGTCCTTCGAACCCTTTCTTTATCTTTTAAAACATCAAACCACAATAAAAAAACTTCCCCATTTCCTTTACCAAATTTCCCATCAATCGTATAATATGTATTATAAAGAGAGTCTGTATTGTCCCACCAATCCTGTTCTATTTTCTTTTGATAGAATTTCGCTTTCCTTTCATAATATTCAGCCTTTGTTGTATCTCCATTCAATTTTAAAATATAGGAATAGGATAATAATCCACGATAGATCGCAGCGATAAGATCTGCTCCCATTTTTAAATCCGGGACATCTTCAGAATAAGATGCAAGCCCACGACATCTATGGAAATCATCATTGATATTAAAATTAGCAGGAGCATTAGGAAACGCAGGTCTTGTTAATAATGAATCTGAGTTCAGCACCCATTTATCTATATATTCATTTACAGTTTTTTCATAAAAGTTCTCGAATACAGGGTTCCTGATATAGGTTATATCACCCGTCCATAAATATAACCGCAAACAGGCATATAATAAATCAAAGTTGGCATTCAGGTTATACCAAAATTCTTTATCGTTTCTATAGTCCACCGGTGCAGGCTTCCCGTATTTATTGATTTCCCAATAGGAACACCAGTCCTTACTTTTTGAAATATTTTTGGCAAACAGCGTAAACATATTTTTGTTCTCCCTGCTCATTCCTAATATTTCTGCGCCAACACATTGATGAGAAACATCACGCATACAGAATGCATCCCGTGAAGGTAAAGCCGCTTCGTACCAGGGACCAACAGGATCGTTGGAATTTCCTTGATAATTTAATGCCATTTCTTTAGCAAGATTAAAAGCATTTTGCATAGCGGTATCTGAAGACCTAAAAGTTACCCCTGCATTTTGAGCAAAAGAAATAAAAAGAAAACAGCAATTCGCAATAATAGTAGTAATAATTTTTTTCATACTTAATGAGACATGGTAATTTTTCAAAGCTACCATTAGTGGCTTTACTATTAATTATAATGCAGTAAAAGGAAATATTGGCCTGTTGTATTCCATAAAAATCATTTATTAAACACAAGCAAAAAGAAATTTTTTGTAATTCGTCTTTTACTTACTTAATCTGAACATCAGCACATCATGCGGTTCTATTTTTGCTTTGAATGCTTTGCCAGTATTGCCAATATTTTTCTTACTCCAAACATCATACATACTATAAGAAACATTTTTATTCAGCTGGTAATGGTAGATGTTATCTACAATATTCTCATCTTTCCAGTTGAAGTTTATTTGCCTGGTTTTGCTGCTTCTATTTAAAAAGCAAACTGCCCACTCATCATTTTGTAAAGGTTTAAACCATATTTGTAAACTATCCTGATCTGAATATTTAAATCCCTGGATACCGAGCGGATCCTGATCAATGGCAATAACATCTTTATTTGTAAGAATATCACTGGTTTGTTTTGTCATTTTCCTGATATCATTACCTGCAATAAGCGGCGCTGCCATCATACACCAAATTGAAAAATGAGTTTTATCCTCATTAAAAGTCATTCCATTTCCTACTTCCAGCATATCCGGATCATTCCAATGCCCCGGTCCCGCATATTGACGAAGAGAATCATTCAGATCTACAATACGCATCACACTAAGTGCATTCCATGTACCCCAATTATGTACTGAATCAAAAACCTGGTAAATATCCTCCGTAGTTCGCCATAATTGGCCAACTGGAGCAGCCCATAGCCAGGGTTTGTTTACACCCCATTCGCAAATACTAAAAACTATTGGTCTGCCAGCGGTTTTGAGCGCTTTACTCATAGTAGTGTATGCCTCCTTTGCATTGATACCCTCAGTATTACACCAGTCATATTTCAAATAGTCAACATCCCAGGCAGCATAATTCCTCGCATCCTGGTATTCATATCCACGAGTGCCGGGATATTTTGCACAGGTCAAAGTACCCGCACAATTATACAATCCAAATTTGAGTCCTTTGGAGTGAACATAATCTGCAACTACTTTAATTCCATGTGGAAATTTTTTTGGATCCGGAACAAGATTACCAAGGCTATCTCTTTCTTTTGCCATCCAGCCATCATCAAGAACTATGTAAGTATAACCCCCATCTCTCATACCAGATGATACCATTGCATCTACTGTTTCCATCACCAGCTTTTCACTAATATTTGTTTGAAAAGTATTCCAGCTATTCCAGCCCATTGGAGGGGTTGGTGCAAGGCCATCAAATTTTTGAGCATGAAGCTGCGTGAAAAAAAATAAAAGTAAGATAATCAGGTATTTTTTTAACCTTCTATTTTTCATGTCAATATTTTATTTTGAGTTTTACTTTCTTCTCATTATAAAATGAGAAAAGATGTAGATTTTAGTTCGTCCAAATTCAACTAAAAAAGATAAATTAATTGTTGCAAATCATTTTTCTAATAAACCTTTCACATCCCGGTTTGTTTTGATATTAAAAACGCAGATCGGGATGTTAAGTTTTGATATTCGATTTCTCAATCGATTTAAATCTTCTTTTCTATTTAATTATACCCAGGATTTTGAGTAAGTGCTGAACGATTGATTTCATCTCTTGGAATCGGCAGTAAATAATTCTGAGGATTAAATACTCTTGTTTGTACCTGGGTATAATTATACGTTTTTGTTCCGTTAGTATTTTTGTTAATTACTACTCCCATTAAAGGTTTATTCTCTGTAATATCAGCAATTTTCCAGCGGCGAACATCATAATAGCGATCACCTTCAAGACATAATTCAACCTGTCTTTCGTTGCGCAATCTCGTTTCCAGTGCTGCTCCGGTTTCTGTCAAATTAGTTGTAATACCTGCCCTGTGACGAATCAAATCCAAGTATTGCCTCGTCACATCTTCGTGTCCCAGGTAAAATTCAGCTTCAGCATAGTTGAGGTATATTTCAGCTAAGCGCGAAATAATCCAGAATTTATTAGTTTGTGTTTCAGTATTGAAATTAAAAGTAGTATCGCAATATTTTCTAAAAGCATATCTGGTTACACTATTATTCCATGTATCCCATCCCTGGGGTGAATCTAACCCACCCTCATAAAATTCTGCGGCATTTGTGCTGCCAACATTATATCGGTCCTGGCAAAATGCAGGTTGCCCATAAGGCCGGCCATCATATACAATATCCGCAGAAAAACGAGGATCCCTTTTTACATAAGGATTTTGAGGATTATAACCCGAAGTAGGATCAGTTATTTCTTTCCCATCCGAAGTACCAAAGGCATCTACTAAATTTTGACTCGGTGCAAAAGATGCCCATCCATGAAAACCACTTGGAGAAAGAAACATTTCTACACCTGCAAATGCATCCCACATGTATTGCTTATTAGTAAGATGGGTAAGAATAAGTTCAGAGTTTTGAGTGGTAAAAATATCAGCATAATTCCCAGTATAAAGTTGGAAAGCATCCAGATCAATTACTGCTTTCGCTGCATCCGCAGCCTTTTGCCATTTTGCTACATCATTAGAAGAATTCCATTGAGGACTTGCCGCATAAAGTAAAACCGTGGATTTTATGGCTAATGCAGCGGCTTTTGTAGCTCTTCCTAAATTGGCTGAACTTTGTTCTAATGGTAATAAATTGGCCGCTGTATCTAATTGTTTAGAAATAAAATCAACACATTCATCATAGGTGCTCCGGCTTACTTTAAAATCACTATTCAAATCGAAAGGGGTGGTTATTAAAGGCACACCTCCATAATCACGAATAAGTTTAAAATAACCATAAGCTCTCAAAAAAGTTACTTCCCCTTTCAATCGTGATCTCCAGGCATCATCCCCCGGCACATTGTCAATTTTAGAAAGAAAAATATTGCAGTTCTGAATAATTGAATAGGTGGAGGACCAAATATCAAATATCCCAACATTATCCGGTGTAGCTGCTCCTGAGTTAATAATTACTGCATTGTAGTCATTGAATTTATTATAAGATTCATCACAGGCAGATGATAAAGCCCAGGTTCGATTAGTGGTATTATCCCATTGATGCATTGCATTGGGTAATACATTATACAAGTTATTGGAAAAGGCCTCTGCAAGTTTTAAATCACTCCAAACCGAAGCATCAGTATAAGAGTCTAAGGGAACTTTATCCAAAACTTTTTTACTACATGAAAGATGGAAAACACTGATTACAAAAAAGCAAATCAGTATAAATAATTTATTTTTCATTTCTTATTATTTTTATTAATTTATATTAATTATAATCCAATATTAATTCCGCATCTGTATATGCGTGACTGAGGATAATTTATACCAGTTATATTATTGGTTTCCGGATCTATATTGTATTTTCTCATTTTATCAATAGAGAATAAATTATAACCCGAAGCAAAAACCCTTATATTGGAAATACCATATTTGCTATATAATCCTGAAGGCAAAGTATAGGATATCTGTGCTGATTTCAACCTGAGAAAAGAAGCATCTCTCAACCAAAAGTCTGCATAGATACTATTTCTCGAATCATTATAGTTGAATGCTCTTGGATAAGGTGCGTTTGGATTATCAGGTGTCCATCTTCCATCATATAACCAGGTAGGTGGAGATACCAATGAACCTTGCATCTGAGAGAGAATCATTTGCTTTGCCATTCCCTGACCTGACCAAACTAAATCCAGAGCTATCCCTTTATATTGTACTCCCATCGTAATTCCATAAACGATTTTTGGAGTAGCCGATTCGGGAATTCTAACTTCATCTTTAGCGGTAATACTTCCATCACCATCTGTGTCTTTGATCCAAAGATCACCAGGTTTAGCACCGTTTAGATGAGGAGATTTATCAACTTCGTCCTGTGTATGATAAATCCCATTTGTTTTATAAACTAACCATGAATCAATTGCATAACCAGTAGATTTCTGCCATTGAGGAATGTTAGGGGCTTCATCACGGAAAATAATTTTACTTTTCACATAAGTAAAATTGGCTCCAATATTATAGGTAAAATCAGACTTCCTTTCAGTATAATTTACTGCAAGCTCAATTCCCCTGTTTAGCGACCTACCAATATTTTCTGGTGGAAGAGACAATCCGGTGTAAAGAGGTACCGATGCATTTCGTGGTGCCAGAATATCTTTCCTCAGAAAACGAAAGGCATCAACAGTAACACTCAATTTGTTATTTAATAATGTTGCATCTAATCCAATATTCTTTGAATCCTGTTTTTCCCATGTGATATCAGGATTAGGTGTTGCTGAGAGGTATAGTGCATTTGCCAAAGTATAATTTGGACCAAAAAATGTATAATTTTCCGGGGTAGTAACTAATTGATATCTTGTTACAAATAAATATTGAGCTACTGCATCACTACCCATTATCCCCCATGAACCCCTAAGTTTTAACTGGTCTATGAACCTTACATTATCCTTAAAAAACTTTTCTTCAGATATTCTCCAGCCAAGGGAAACCGCAGGAAATAAACCCCATCGGTTGTTTGAAGGAAAATTAAATGAACCATTATAACGTGCAGTAATATCCGCCAGGTATTTATTATCATAGTTATAGGCTAATCTTCCCAAATAACTTTCTCTTCCATCCTGTGCTGCAGATCCGGTAGCAGTTTGCCCAACTGTACTTCCTGTAAATATTTGATCTAACTGATCACTCAATAGATCTCTTCTATATGCATAAGTTTCTTTGAAATTGGATGAAGTTTGTTCATATCCTGCAAAGGCATCAAATCCGTTTTTACCAAATTGGCGATTGTAAGCTAATTTTAGGAAGTAGGTATTTTCATTGTTTAGACGCTCGTCCTGAGTTACACTTAATATACTTGTACTACTTCTTTGATTGTTGTAGGTGTCAGTTGTTTTATCGTAGGTATATGCGTCCCATGGCTTTTGAAATTTCTTTTCACTTTGTTGGTTATAATCAAATGCCGCATATCCACTCACAGATAATCCCTGGGTGATAAAGGGTAATTGCAAATCAAATCCTAGTTTAGGGTTTACAATGAGATTGGTAATATTGTCGTAACCCGGTAAAGACGAAGTCATAATAACGGGATTTCTTCCATTTGACACACCAGCATCAGCAGAACCATTTTTCCAATAAGGTGGGAGGAAAGGATACATACTCACCGTTTCATGCAAAATATCTCCTAACGCCCAAACCGGATAGACTCTTGATTCTTTACGGGCGGCTAAATCCATATAAATTCTTAAGTTCTTGGATATTTTTGCATCAATGTTTGACCTTATATTAAATTGTTTATAATCCTCATCACTATTTCTAAAATTACTTTGCTGATTTAAATATTGACCCGAAAAATAATATTTTACTTGTTCGCTACCTCCACTTACTGAAAGAGAGTGGTTGGTTTGAGGTGCATTTTTTCTGAACACACTTCTTAGCCAATCGGTGCTGGTATAATCAGGATCATTGCCAGCTTTATATTTGTCTATATCAGATTGTAAATAGGGAGCAGAATTACCCTGGTTCACATTCAGTTCATTGAAATAGGTCATATATTCCCATGAATTTGCACGTTTATCTAAGCGAGTTAATTGTTGTAACCCGAAAGACCCGTCATAATTTATCGTTGGTTTCCCCGTTGTCCCTCTTTTAGTAGTGATTAAGATTACCCCATTAGCAGATCTTACACCATAAATAGCAGCAGACGCATCTTTTAAAACAGTTACAGTCTCAATATCATCAGGATTGATACGATTCAAATCCCTGTCAGGAATTCCATCAACTACAATCAAAGGTTGTGTACCTCCGCCAAAAGAGTTAAGACCTCTGATAAGAATACTGGAAGCATCGTCTCCTGGCCGGCCAGAGCGGTTATTAGCAATAACTCCCGGAAGGCGACCTGCTAAAGAATTAGAAACGTTTACTGATGAATTTTGAGTAAGAGCTTCACCTTTCACAGTGGCAACCGATCCTGTTAATGAAATTTTTTTCTGAGTTCCATAACCAACAACCACTATTTCCTGTTGTTGCGAAACTACTCTTTGCATGGTAACATTTATTTCTCTTTTCGCTCCGACATTAACCTCCTTCATTTGCATTCCCACAAAAGTGAACACGAGGATTTTTGACGAATTATCAGGCATATCAATTTGATATTCACCATTCGTTCCGGTGGTAGTTCCCACCTGGGTTCCTCTCACCAGTACACTCACACCTGCCACAGGGTTGCCATTCTCATCAGTTACAATACCCTTTACTTTTATTGCCAAAGTTGGTAAAGACTGAATATCAATTGTAACTGTTTTCCTTGAAATTACTATTGTATTGTTTTCAATAGTAAAGGTTAAGGGTTGTTCAATAAAACACTGATGCAACACTTCATTCACAGGTTCATTTTTTACATCCAATGTAACTCTGTCAGCGTCTTTAAGCATTTTTTTAGTGAATAAAAACCCATATCCTGTTTGTTTTTCAATTTCCCGGAATATCTTATCCAACGTTACATTTTTAACTCTGATTGTTACTTTCTGCGCCGAACTTTTTGCAGAAACATTGAGAAGAAAAGCAGTCAGAAATACGAAAGTTAATTTCATAGCTTTCAAAATTTGCGGAGTAAGCAATTCGGCAATTCTTTTAGAGAATTTTTTCGCAGAAAATGGTTGCTTACTGCATGTTGGTAAATTCATACTTTTGCGTTGTTTAGGTTTAAGAATAAATGATTCCCTACAGTTTTATTTATTTCAATTA
>CAJDUV010000269.1_pt1 | contig 11673 bp, 12 predicted proteins | sample 7391201 | NCBI WGS metagenome assembly CAJDUV01 (sample SAMEA7055680, study PRJEB34461) | soil metagenome | biome: terrestrial ecosystem; feature: Peninsula; material: soil | place: Antarctica | collected 2016 | reverse complement strand
ATTTTTCAGTTATATATATGGGCAAAAGTGATTTTCCATCTACTTTTGAAGTGTCCACGTTTTCCAGAACAAATTTATAATTTTTAAAAAGCCGGTTTTTCATCAACTTCTCCGGCTTGTTTTCCAGTGAAAGCACCAACTTTTCATATTGCTGATACTGAACAAATTCATAAGAAGTAATCCTGTTTTTGTTTTTATTTTTTATGACAAGATCTATTAATTCTACCGCCGGATTATTCCGGTTACTGTATTTACCTCTTCTTTTTGTTTTAACTACAATTTCTGCAAGCGGACCTTCGGGTTCAAGGATTATATCAATCGCTTGTTCCTTTCCTTCCACAATCTTTTTAACCACCTTTTTATATCCTGTATAGGAAAAAGTAAGCGGCCTGGTCTTTGAGCTTTTTATATCTATAAAATAACTACCATCATTTCCTGTTAAAACTCCCTTCCCTGCTTCAAAATATACACTCACAAATGGAAGAGGCTCCATAGTAGTAGCATCCTTTACAAAACCATGCACTACGGTTTGTGCTTCTGATAAATTTATTCCTCCAAAAAACAAAAATAAAAAAATCGGTATTTTCAATATTTTTTTAACCGAGATCATACTTTAATCTATTTTTAAAAACGTATCCTTTTTGCAAAGGATAATTATAACATACTGAAACTACAAGTGATGTTCCAAACTTTGTAACAACATAATAGAGTCCGGTTTTTGTAAAAAGATACATGCCACACGCATTTAGTAACAGATTACCTACCCAAACCAGGAAGTACCTCTTTGCCTGCCCGAATCCATTAACTTCCTTCGCAGCAAAGACCCAATGACGGCCTAATATGAAGTTGATCACTCCTCCGAATATATTTCCTCCTATGCTGGCAAGAACCACGTTCACGTCAAAAAACTGAACTGCAATTATTGTAATCATATAATCAAAAAAGGAGGCAATTAGAGAGGCCATATTTGCCTTAAAAAAAGTAAACATTTTAAAATATTTTAAACCAAATACATGTTCTTAATAACGCCCATGTATAAATTCCGGATAAAACATCATCTGCCATTACTCCCCATCCGGAAGGAAGATTTTCCAACTTTCTTATACCGAAAGGTTTTAGTATATCAAAAAACCTGAAAACAATGAAAGCAAATACAGCATATTTAACACTCACGGGAATAAAAAACAATGAGATCATCATTCCCGCTACCTCATCTATAACTACTTTGCCACTGTCTATTCCCCACATCCTCTCTACCTTAGAGGCACTCCAAACACCAATAGTTACAATAACTATGATAAATAAAATTGCAAAAGTAAAAAACCAAGATGGCAAAAAAAACCATACTAAACAATAAACGGCTGCCGCGGCACTGCCTCCGCCCCTGGGCAGATATCCAATGCCGAATACAGTCGCTATTGCTTTATGAAAAATCATTGTAAGGTCTCAACAAATTCCTGGTAATAATCCAGGCCCAGATGTGTTATGAGATCTTCTCCCATAATATGCCTCAATGTATTCTGAAGTTTCATTAATTGCTTAAAAATGTCATGTTCGGCTGGCAATCCCGGCAAAGTCTGTGGAGATTTCAAATAAAATGACAGCCATTCCTGTATTCCGCTCATTCCTGCACGTTTGGCCAAATCCATAAACAAAGCAAGATCAAGTACCAATGGAGCCGCTAAAATAGAATCACGACAAAGAAAATCGATTTTTATTTGCATTGGATAACCTAACCATCCAAATATATCTATATTATCCCAGCCTTCTTTATTATCGCCACGCGGAGGGTAGTAATTGATCCTCACTTTATGATACATGTCTCCATACAAGAGTGGATTGGACTCGCGTTTAAAAATCTCATCCAACACGCTCAGTTTTGATACTTCTTTTGTCTTAAAATTATCAGGATCATCAAGTACCTTACCATCCCTGTTTCCCAATATATTGGTAGAAAACCAACCGCTAACACCTAATGCACGTGCTTGTAATCCCGGGGCAAGAATAGTTTTCATTAAAGTTTGTCCTGTCTTGAAATCTTTACCGGCAATAGGAGCATTATTTTCTTTTGCTAATTCAATAAGAGCAGGTATATCTACAGTTAAGTTAGGAGCACCATTGGTAAATGGTATGCCCAGTTTTAAAGCTGCATATGCGTAAATCATGCTTGGTGCAATGTTCTCATCATTATTTTTCAATCCTATTTCAAATAGCTCAAGGCTATTGTGGCAATCCGAAATTTCAATATACTTTTCGGTAGATGCACACCATATCAGAACTACCCTGGAACAGTTGTTATCTTTTTTGAATTTTTTAATATCCTCCATTACCGCCAGCGCCAGGTCGTATTTGGTGTCAGCTTTTTTCACATTGGGACCACTTATATTTCGTACATAGTCATGATCAAATACAGCAGCCATTGGTTTTACTTTTTCAAGCTCAGTTTTCACCTGCTCTAAAAGACGGGTATCCAACACACCGGCATTTAATGCTGATTCATATACATTGTCCTGATAAATATCCCAACCGCCAAAAACAATATCAGAAATATTGGCTACGGGAACGAAATCCTTTATTAAAGGGTTTCTATCTTCTGTACGTTTTCCGAGTCGTATAGTACTCATTTGAGTGAGTGAGCCGATTGGATGAGCTATCCCTTTTTTAACTGCTTCCACTCCAGCTATCACTGTAGATGCAATCGCACCCAGTCCAGGAATGAGAATTCCTAGTTTGCCTTCCGCTGGTAATACATTTTTTTTCATAATTTATATTTTAATTTAATAATAAATCCGAATTTTATTTTACTCATAGCCAATTAAACTGCCTGTACCATTGTAAACTCTCAGGCAAGCCTTTCTCTAAATTATAAAGAGGATTAAAATTCAATTCTTTTACTGCTTTCTCTATGCTACACACCCAATTTTTTCCCGTAAGTTCATTCAACTTATCCTCATTTATTACCGGGGTTTTGTTGAATAATCTTCCGGCTTTTTCTAAAGTTTGGGCAAGCATTTTTACAAGTCCGTATGGTAAATGAAACCTGATAGTTTTCTTTTTCATAAAAAATTTCAGGTAATTGGCCAAATCATACCGGCCATAACTGTTCCCATCAGAAAGGTTATAAGTGCCATTGTGAGCAGACATTAATGCATTGATGGCAGCATCTGCCATATCCTTAACATAAATAAAACTTAATCGCTGCTCAATTTTTCCAATGTAGGGTTCCAAGCCTCTTTTAATGGATCTAAACAAAATAAGAATTTGGGTATCCCTGGGGCCGTATATGGCAGTTGGCCTTAAAATTACCAAAGGCATGTTCAATTGGCGTAGTTTTATTTCTGAGAGCAACTTGCTTCTGCCATACTTAGTTACGGGTTTAGGAATGGTAGATTCATCTATCATCTCATTCAAATTATCCAGAGGTCCCAGTACTGCAAGGCTGCTTATATGTACAAATTTTTTTATTGAGATAGAAGAGTGCTGAACCGCTAAAGCAAGATTAAAAGTATAATCAGCATTTACTACATTGTATTGTATCTCAGTCTTTGCTCTCGTGATGCCCGCGGCATGAATAATATAATCATATTTTTTCTCCCTGATTTCCTTTATCAGACTATTTGAACTGGAAAGATCAATATAAACGAAAGAGATAGGTAAATGTACAAGATGCCTTATATCACTGCTTTTTCTAACACCGGCATATACTTCCATGCCTTTCCCCAATGCGGCTTCAATCAAATGAAATCCTAAGAATCCACTTGCTCCTGTAATCAACACTTTTTCTTTCATATTTCTTTTTCAAAAAGTCGGTATTTTTTGTATACTTTCCCGTTCATGCTCTGGATTCCTTTATTCATCAAAAAATTATCTTCTAAAATCCATGAAGCCTCACCTCCGAAAAAATTCTTCTCTGCTGCCCTTTCGATTATTGAGGCATAAAAGCAGGCTTCTTCTCTGCTGCCCTTTCGATTATTGAGGCATAAAAGCAGGCTTCAATTCCGCATTTTTTATACCCTTCTATTACACCCAAAGCAAGAATCCTTACTACATCTATTTTCTTTTTTCCTAACAAAAGCTTAAATACCCCAAAAGGAAGCAACCTTCCTCTTTTCACTTTTATCAGTATTTGATTAATATCTGGAATAGCCAAAGCGAAACCAGCAATTTTTCCTTCCTTCTCCGCTATCAGGCAAAACTTAGGGTCTAATATCATTTTTAAATCCTTAGCCAAATAGTCAAATTCTTTATCCGTCATGGGCACAAAGCCCAGGTTTTTATCCCATGCTGCATTATATACTTCCCTTAGTCTTTTAGCTTCATTTTTAAAATCCCGCATATTGATATTCCTGATTATAATGTGGTTTTTAGCCAGCCTTTGTATTAACCCATCGTGCAATTTCAGAGATCTTTGATCCGTAGTTTTTGTCTCGAGAAAATAAGCAAATAAATCTGTTTTTTTGGTGAAGCCCACTGCCTCAATTAAGTCTTTATAGTATGGCTTGTTATAAGTCATCATAGCCACCGGTGGTTTATCAAAACCTTCTATCAATAATCCAACAGGATCATTTGTGGATGGATTAACGGGACCAATGATTTTAGTGATACTTTCTGATTTCAAATAGTTGATCGCAGCTTCAAAAAGTTTTACAGCTACTTCCTTATCATTCACACAATCGAAAAAACCAAAAAATCCATCATTGGATTTATTAAATTCATTATTTTTTCTGTTTAAAATACCAGCGATCCTTCCCTTTATAACATTGCCTTCAATAGCCAAAAATAATTTCACTGTAGCATGTTCGTGAAAAGGATGTTTGCCTGGAGTTAATAAATCCCGTTGGGCAATAAACAATTCCGGTACATAATTTTTATCTCCTTTGTAAAGATCATGTGGAAAATCAATAAACTTTCCGAGCATCTTTTTCCCCAAAACAGGGAGAATATTTATCATGCTTTTTCTATTTCAATTAGTGGGATTTCAATATGAGATGCTGCTTTTTTAAACTTTTTTATCGCAAAATCTATTTGATCAATTGAATGAGTAGCCATTATGGAAAAACGAATAAGAGAACAGTCGCTTCGCACGGCAGGAGAAACTACAGGGTTCACAAAAACGCCTTCATCCATAAGCATCTTCGCCATTAAAAAAGTTTTTTCGTTATCCCTTATATAAATGGGAATAATGGGAGTTTCGGTAGGTCCTAAATCGAAACCGGCACTCTTAAAACCGTCAATTGCATACCTGGTATTCACCCACAATTTTTCAACAAGGGTTTTATCTTCTTTAAGCACTGTCAATGCAGCTAAGGCGCTGGCAGCGGCGGCAGGAGAAATAATGATTTACTGAAAGTTCCCATGATAAGATCCACATCTTTGGTTACGTTAAAATGCGCTGCCGTGCCACGTCCCTGTGGGCCGATAACTCCAAGAGCATGGGCATCATCAACAAAAATGGAAGCATTGTATTTTTTCGCCAGCTGCACTATTTCAGGCAATACAGAAATATCGCCCTCCATACTGAAAACACCATCCGTAGCTATCAGCTTAAAGGCGTCAATAGGGACACTTCTTAATAGCGTTTCCAAATGAGTCATATCAGAATGTGAATACTTATTTATTTTTGCAAATGATAAGCGGGCGCCATCAATTATGCATGCATGATCATGCTCGTCCAGGAATAAATAATCATTCCTGCCGCCGAGCGCTGATATTACTCCCAGATTTACCTGGTACCCCGTGCTAAAAACCAGCGCACTTTCTTTTCCGACAAATTCGGCCAAATTTCTTTCCAGTTCCAAATGTAAATCCAATGTGCCATTTAAAAATCTGGAACCTGCGCAACCACTGCCATACTTATCAATCGCTTTTTGAGCGCACTCTTTTACATAAGGGTGATTGGTAAGGCCAAGGTAACTATTGGATCCAAACATTAGTATTTTTTTTCCGCCAATTATTACCTCAGTATCCTGATCCGTTTCTAATACTCTGAAAAAGGGATACAAACCTAATGTCTTCAATTTTTCTACCCTAGTAAAAGAATTTACTTTTTTGTTCAATGGACTACTATTCATAATAAAAATTTCTCGTTAGTAATGAATTTATAAGATTTAAATTAAGCAAAATTTTTCAAAAAGGTTCAATTACAATTACTCTGTATTTTCAAAAGCGCCGTCTTACACATATCAGATTCGTCTTTAGTGATATTCTCATTCAGATCTAAATCTAACTCTAAAAACTTTTTGTGCATTTTAGTAATGACATGCCGGCCTTCTTGTGTTAGTTGAATTATATTCTTTCTCAGATCTTCGTTCGATGATGTTCTCTTTAAATATTTTTTTTCCTCCAGGATGTTTATCGTTCTTAGCGCCGCTGATTTGGTTTTATTCAATAGATTGGCAATATCCTGTTGTATCATTTCTTTCCCTTCGTTTTTTGATAAAAAATACAACACGCCCATTTGTTCAAAAGTGATTTCCAGATTGAGCGTTGCGAAAGCGCCATTAATATTCTTAATAAGCATCTTACCTGTACATATAATCGTAAACCCAATCGTGTCAACCATCTCATTACATTTCATTCTCATAAAGTTGATTAAGCAACTATTTACAAAAATAGAATGTTTTATTTTCCCAAAAAATTAATTCTTATAAATTATCAGAAAAAGCAACTTTGATTAATTAAAATAAGTGTGGTAATAACTAATCCAAATTTACAATTATTAATACCAAATGCCACAATTCTCCTATCCAATTTTTCACAAAACACCCCGATGATCTCTTTCAAATCTCTAATAATTATTTGTGAAATGAATTCTAAAAAATCTCTTTGGACTGTTTCCTTCTTACCTCCATTTTGGATATGTCACATTAAATGTAAGGGAGGTTATCATCAGAGTAAAAAGATTTTACCTGTACACGTATTTCATTACCTTAAATTTCCAGGATGTTTGTAATTACCTTTTTCATTCTAATGCCGTTTGGGAAGTCGTTTCTCAATTCGGACGATTCATCCTTATTGGGCACTGGAGGAGAGAAGCGATAAAATATTGAGGATAAGATGTTGGTAGTAATGTGGAGATCTTATCAATGAAAATGAACAAGATTTTTAAAAGTATTAATAGTACTGGCACGAAGCGGGATTCATGCGAAACATTTACGACTAACTTCGCATCCAAATGCCCTTCATACCATCGGTTAATTACCGTGCCCGATACCGATTTATTCTGTCTGGCCACCTTCTTTGCTATATGCTTTTATAAATAATGCGCCAAGGTTTTTTTGAGGTGGGATATAATCTTCAAATGTTTCCCTTAAATCGCGTGGCGCTTTGCTGAATGAGCTGGTAAGGCCAGCCCACATCTGCCTCCAGTCAATATTATTACCAGCACGCAATGTGTTGTCTAACGCATCTATTATTGATTTATTTACGTTTTTAGTTCCCGTTTGTTTGGTTGAAATAATGTGCGCTTCGGGAGCATAAGTCAAAATTGTTTTAAGGTTTTGATATCCGCCACAAGAACCCAGCATAATTATTTTCGCATTTTCTGGAAGTTGCTTAATGGTATAAGGCAGATGATAGCTATGCCCGCGGTGAATTACTATAGACGGCTTTAAGCCTTTGGAATCCAGATAGTCCACCAAATCCTTTTGAGCATCAGCATCTTTATCAGTTTCATTATCTAAAGGAAGGTTGGCAAATATCCAAACAGGTTTTCCCTTAATAGATTTTATTTCTATCCATTCTTTTTTCTGCGTCATACTCCACTCGCTTCTTGGAAATGAGGTAAGATAGCTGGCATACGATTCTTTGCCATCCTTATCTCCATAAAAAAAGACCTGTTCAATAATGCGGCCGCTGTCATCAGTCAGATAATTATTAGCGACAGTATAAATAGGAGGAATTCCAATTTCTTTGGAAAGGTCGATACCATTTTTAGGGTCAGAAGAAAGGAAGATGGTTTTTAGCAAACTATATATCCGGCGTCCTTTTTCGTTATCTTCTTTTATACACCTTTGCTCGTTCCATTCTACATTTTTCAGCATAGATTTCTGCACATCCGAATTTACGCTTCCGTAAGAATCAGCCACATCTACAGCATCTTCTAAAGTACCGGTAGTTTCTAATTTTAATACAAAAGCCTGCATTAATTTGTCAGAATTCTCAGGCATCGTTTTTAAAAATTCATCCAGTTTATTATAACCTGCAGCCATCTTTATAAATTTTTTAAACTTATCAAAATTGACAGAGATAAGTAACGAATCCCCATGCGGCACTGGTCCCATTTTTTGAATCATACGATCGAAGCTGTACTTATAGCTTGATGTATAAATATCATTTTCACCCAATACCATCATGTAGTAAAGTTCCTGCGCGTTCAAAGGTTCCAGGGCGCGAAACCTGATGGCATTAGGGCTTTCATGCAGCTCATTAATAGGATTAATAAAATGTTGAATGGCTTTCTGCTGAAGCATATCCACCAATCCATTGGAACCCAGCATGGCAATTGGAGTATCTCCTTTTACAAACCTGCCATAATAATTTATTTCAGTTTTTACAAGCAATCTATAATATCCCACACTATCATAATTTCTGTCTGTAGTGCCTGCTACTTTCGATATACTTTCAATAGTTTGTTTGCCGGAGATAAGATCATCTAAAAAAGGAAAATAGAACAGTGCCCGGTTTTGAGTACTTAATTTTACTACGGTTTTGATACGGTTGTCATCAATCCTTCTGATCAATTTCCCCTGTTTGCTATTACCAGATTGCGCATAGGAATATAGTTGGGTAGGGCTGTTATTGAAAGCATCAATTACTAATGTATCAGCAAATGGCCTATATTTTTTAAAATCTGATCCGGATAAATTTTGCAAAACTTTCTGAACAATATCACCTGGCTTTCTTTATAACCGGCATTTTCATCAAAAATCCCTGCATTGATCACCCCTACTTCATAAGGCGCTTTCTGTATTAAGGGCGCCATGTTATCCCCTTTTAAATTGCACGCAAGTATCTCAGTAAAATTATCAACTAATAAGGGTGCCAGGGAAGGTAATATTTGATGAGACTTCCAGTTGTTGGTAAAATCCCTCACTAACGATTCTACATATCTCAGATATCTTACTTTATCATTATTGGTGGGTAAATTATTATTGATTTCAATGTCATTTCGCAACACGTTTATTTTTCTAAAAATGGCATCTGTTACCTGCAAATTTATTTCAGAATTGGTGCCCACTTTTATTAATCCATCAAGCTTTCCATCGGCTTTATCAGCTCGCTTTTGCTCAGCTTTTATTTTATCATGAAATACTTGTCTGCTCAATGGAATATTGGTAGTATCGCCGTAGGCAAAGGCAAATACAGGAATAAAAATTATAACAATAAGTAAATATAAAGACGATCTCATATTATAGGTTAAGAAGCAAAAATGTTTCCAATAGTTGCAAATTAAGTTTTTGCAACAGGTATAAGAGGAAATATAGAAATAAATCGCTGCATGTATCAGGGTTATTAACCTTTTTTTAGGACAAAACTATCAAATACCGGAGCACCTCAAATATTTGGCCTACCAGGCCAGAGCAAAAACTTTCAATATTAAAAAATGGTAAACATCATTTATGAAATGCTTTTTAATATAGGTTTGCAATGTAATGAAATCAGGCTATAGAACAGGCAAAACTTAATAAGCCGGATTTAATTATTCTGGATGTAATGATGCCTGGCAAAACCGGATTTGAAGTTTGCAGGATACTCCGCACACAGCCTGCATTTGAAAATACCATCATTATTTTTTTAACTGCACTCAATGATGATAATACCGAAATAAAAGGGTTGGAAACCGGAGCCGATGATTATATCACCAAACCAATAAGCCCAAAGGTTTTAATCAGCAGGGTAAATGCGCTTTTTAGAAGGATTATAAAAGAAACAGGAAGCATTTTACAAATCGGCGACCTGTTAATTGACCGCGAGAAATATATAGTTACTTCCAATAAGGAAGAAATTGTTTTGGCACGAAAAGAATTTGAATTGCTCGCGCTTCTTGCCTCAAAACCTACAAAAGTTTTTTTAAGAAATGAGATTCTGCAAAAAGTATGGGGAACAGAAGTAATAGTAGGTGATCGTACTATTGATGTGCATATAAGAAAGATAAGACAAAAGTTAGGCGATGATTTTATTACAACCGTAAAAGGTGTAGGCTATAAATTTCAATAAGCGCCTGTCAAAACACTTTAACAATTTCACCATCAGTCAATCAATCAATACTATCTACATTTGGAACAACGTTAAAAGATTTCTTATGAAAAAGCCCTCAATATTGTTCCTGTTTTTGATTTTCACTTCCTGCCTTTTTGCGCAAAAAGATTCCAGTAACAAATTGAACGGATTATTTCAAAAAGCGAATTCTATTCTTTCAAAAAGTTCCAATACATCAGGAAGCCTGTCATCCGGAGAAATTGTTTCCGGATTAAAAGAAGCCCTTTCCATTGGTGCTGAAAAAAGCGGAAGTAAATTATCAGCGCCCGATGGGTTTTTTAAAGACGCAGCAGTAAAAATATTGTTACCAAAAGAAGTGCAGGATGTAGAAAAAAAGATGAGAATGTTTGGTATGGGACATCTGGTTGATAATGCGGTATTGAGTATGAATCGTGCAGCGGAAGATGCTTCTAAATCTGCTGCGCCTATCTTTCTTTCCGCGATAAAAAAAATGACCGTGTCTGATGCATTAAATATTTTAAGAGGCACCGATACCGCTGCCACCGGGTATTTGAGAAAAACAACCTCACCAGAACTCATCGCCTCTTTCAGGCCGGTGATAGAAGAATCTTTAAAAAAAGTGGATGCAACTAAATATTGGAAAGATGTGTTCGGTACATACAATCGCTTTTCTTCGAAACCTGTGGAAACTGACATAAACAGTTATGTAACACAAAAAGCCCTCGACGGATTATTCCACTATGTAGCGCAGGAAGAAATAAATATCAGGAGAAATCCAGCCGAAAGAATAACGGACGTATTGAAAAAGGTATTTGCAAATTAAAAAAAGGTGAATTTTATATAAAAAAGAAAGGTGAGTTTTTGGAGGGGAACAAAAATCTTTGAGCACCAATTGCACGAGTTGAATTAGAAAACTTTAATAATTCAACAATTAAGCGCACATGAAAAGATTTCTATCACTCCTAATACTTTTTCTTCCTTTTTTCCCCACCTGTTTTCACAAAATGTAACCGCACCTCGAAAGGAGGCATTGATATAAAAGGTTCTTCGGTAACTTTAGAGCAATAGGATTTTTATTTTATCCGATAATGACTGTTTTAACCTTGGTAGAAAAGCTATGAAATCCAGATATAAACCTCATTACCTTCGCTGACAAGCCTATCATAATAAGCTAATAAGGTTTCGGTAAACTATATATCTGAGTTTTTCTACTAAGGTTAACAACCCAAAAACAGGTTCCACTAAATTTACCGAAGAACCATATAAAATGGCGTTTCCAAAAAAGTTCTTTAAACCAAAACTCATTTCTAATTTAACCTCGTCTTTGAAACAATAGCGACCTAACTGCCATGTATAAACGAAAACAATTATTTCTATTTCTTAATTAGAAGCAGTCTGGCTATTATCCTTTTCTATTGGCTCTTTTAATAAGGCAGAAATATCTTTATCAAG
>CAJDUV010000080.1_pt1 | contig 11704 bp, 8 predicted proteins | sample 7391201 | NCBI WGS metagenome assembly CAJDUV01 (sample SAMEA7055680, study PRJEB34461) | soil metagenome | biome: terrestrial ecosystem; feature: Peninsula; material: soil | place: Antarctica | collected 2016 | reverse complement strand
AGACCAAATTTCATGTCCTGCCATTGTTCCAACTTTTTCTGTACCAATGTATCAGGATCAGGATAATACTTTTGTTCCTGAGCAAAAACGTTGACATTATTAAGAAAAACAATAGCAATGACAATCAACAAAGACTTTAAAAATGGTTTTATTATTTTCATGTTTTTGGATTTTGGGATTTAGTTTTTTCTTTGATTAAAATAAAAATTCGTAAAATTTGTCTGCCTGCTGGTTGGTCGGTTTAATGACAAAAAAAATCCGTGCCAATCCGTATAATCAATAACCAAGATTCTACTTCCAGTGTTTCGCAAATATTTCCTGCATCACAGGATACTTTGCATCGCTATCTCCGGCTTTCGCTTTTTGCTTCAACAATGTCACGTTTAATTTTTTTATAACCTCCTGATATTTTTTATCATTAATGGCATTGTGCAATTCTTTCGGGTCAACAAAAATATCAGGAAATTCCCATGCCGGCGTTGTAGTTTCTTTAGAAGCACCATGCATATCCATGGTTGCCTGTAATAAAAAATGAGTTTATACTTATCTGTCCTGATGCCAAAATATGCAGGCCGGTTAGGCTCGTGCTGCCAGTAGTCTGAAAATCCTGATTTTTGTATTATTTCTGTGGGACTTTATTGTAAACTCCGGTATTCCCTTGCTCCCATATTTTCATTAATTTTTTAACAATATCAGGATGATCTGCCGCGATATTGTCATTTTCGTATGGATCGGTTTGGTGATCATACAATTCAAGAGTTGGTTCTTTTACCCTGAAGTATTTTGTAAACCGGTATCTGTCTGTACGGGCAGTAATGCCATTATTGAAATAGCTGTAGGCCACATTTTTCCAATCGCTGCTTTCAGGCTTTTTTAATAACAGGACAAAGCTTTTTCCGTCAGTTTTATGAGGCATTTTTACTCCACACAATTCCATTAATGTAGGATAAATATCTACCGCGCTAATCACTTTACTGCATTTAAGTCCTTCCTTCATCCCAGGGGCTTTCACTATCAATACACTTCGTAAAGCCCATTCAAAAAGTGTGTGTTTGCCCCAAACCAGATCATCACCCAGATGCCACCCATGATCGCTCCATAAAATAACAATAGTATTTTTATCTAATCCTGATTGCTTTAATTCAGCAAGTACCTTTCCTACCTGGGCGTCAGAATAGCTTACAGCAGCGAAATAGGCGTGTCTTAATTTCCTGGCATAGGCGTCAGAGACCGGCCTTTCCAAAGAAGCTTCTTCATCTCCCAGTTTGTATTGATTAAACTCATCACTTTCATTAAGACTTGCTTTGTTTACATTTTTAGGAATACCGGGTGAAGGCGTTAATGATATTTTGGATTCATCATACATGTCCCAATATTTTTTAGGAGAATTAAAAGGAAGGTGCGGCTTAAAAAAACCAACAGCAAGAAAAAAGGGCTGATCCTTCCTTCCTAATTCCTGTAATTTCTTTATGGCCAGATCTGCGGTAAGTCCGTCCGGATAACCTTCGTCATTGACATCCGCTTCTTCATAAGGTTTTACCTTGTTATCTAAGTTATTTCGGTTGTTGCCATTAGCGTAGCCGAAAAATGCATTCCAGCCAGTTCCCCATTTACCCGGATTGAACAACATTTCATCCCAACTGTAAGGCAACTCCAACTTATCACTTCGTGGCGACAAATACGGGTAAACATAACCGTCAGGCGAATGGCTTATCTTTCCAATACCCACTGTATAATACCCATTACGCTTCAGGTTATCAATAAAAGTTCTGGGATCATCCGTTTTCGGTTTTCCTGAAAGGGTGGCTACTGAAGCTTCGTTGGTCAGTTCAGCTTTTATCCGTGGATACATTCCGGTAATAATATTACACCTTGAAGCTCCGCAAGTGGGGATTGCAGCAAATTGCTTTGTAAACACACAGCCCTTCGAAGCGAGTGCGTCTATATTAGGTGACTTAATATGGGAGTTTCCATAACATGGCAAATCAGATGGCCGCAGATCATCTACCATAATAAATAATACATTAGGGCGCTTAGGCGGTGCCTGGCAATAGGTACAGTGAAACGCAACTGACAAAAAAATAAATAGAATCGTTGTTTTTGATATCATTAGAAAACTTGTTTTAATTGGATTAAATATTCTTAAACTCTTTCAGAGTTAGTTTGCCTCATCCCAAGCCCCTGGAAGAGAGGAAAATCCGTATCCGAAAAGAGGTCTGCTTAATTAGATTTATTGATTGCACTATAAAAGTTTTATTGACTTTAAGTTCATAAATTTTAATAATCTATCGAATGATCGTGGGTTGTATTCTCTCCACTCCGGATTTTTTTAGAGGTCCATTCTTCCATACCTGCCGTGTGAAATGCAAAATTGAAAAAGGAAGATGAGATATAAAAAAGGTATTTTTTTCATGCTGGTAAATTAAAATTTAATTACAATTTATTTATTCCTATCGATGTAGCCTTTGAAAAAGACACTATGTATGCCTCCATTCTAAATTTAGCGACTTCGGGAGTATGATGTTCTTTTTTCATAATCGCTTCCATTTGTTTTATTATCTCCGGATGTTGTGCTGCTACGTAATGCTGTTCCTGTGTATCAGAATTTAAATCAAATAACTGTGTCTTCAACGTGACTTTCAATATATTCAGACGCACCGCCTTCCATTTTCCCATCCTTACAGCGTGCTGGCCTCCATATTCAGGATATTCGAAATACAGGTATTCGTGTTGTTTTTGTCTTTTTAATAAATTGTAAGTTCAATTAATGATTGAAAAATATAGGATAGATTAATTTATTATCTGCCCCTTCCATATATTCTAAAATTATATTGTTCTCTTTACCTAAGATTAGGGTTAATATCCTGCTCCTTTTGAGGAATTGGCCATTTCTCATCAACACCGGCTCTAAAAGCTTTTGTGGTAACATACCATCTTGAATATGGATCAACTATACTTCCTTTTTTTCTAAGGTTTAGCGCTCCAGGAAAAGACGCCCCATAAAAATCTCCATTCAAAACCTGAGCTGCAATGCCCCACCGAAGTAGATCCCATAGCCGCAACCCCTCACATGCCAATTCTAGTCTTCTTTCATTTCTAAGTATTACTCTTAATTTAGGAGGATCAGTTTCTGTAATAGCTGGCATATTTACAGATGCTCTGCTCCTTACTTTGTTTATTGTTGCATCAAGCAAAGCTTGGTTTATTGCATCACCATTTTCAAGCTTTGCTTCTAAGTAGCTAAGCAAAATTTCGGCATATCTAATGATAGGTAGATCAATACCTGAATTAGCTAAATTCGCAGGCAAGGAAGGAGGCATAACTTTTCTAAATCCGAAACCAGTCCGGGTAGCCTGTTTAGTTAATGTAAGCTGATCGGGGGACTTAGATGAATCCGGATGAGAAATATACCTGGTATTCGGTGAACTCGATTCAGTAATTGTTTCAAGGTTGTAGAATATGGTATATTTTAAACGAGGATCCCTATTTGCGCCCATATCTAATGGATTGTAACGAGGGTCGCTAAAAGAAAAAGCTGTACCATCTGTAAATTGATATGATTCTACCAAGCTGCCTAATGGATTTGCAAAATGGTATCCCCCAACTACAGCCGGTGAAATATGGAGCAATATACCATTAGATAAAAAATCTTGTTGGTATTGTGTTGCAAAAATTATCTCCTTACTATATTCATTCGTTCCATTAAATAAGCCTTTATAGTCAGGGTCAATTACATTATCATTGTAATCGATAATTTGTTTATAGGTGGCTGCGGCGTCTGAATATTTTTTCTCACTCAATTGCATCCTACCTAAAAATGCCAAAGCGGCCTGTTTGCTTGCACGCCCCTTTTCTGAGGAGGTAATGTCTTTATATTGCGGCAAATCTACGATGGCAGAAGTAAGCTCGGAAATTACAAAATCAACAATTTCCTTTTTGGTATTTTTCTTTACATTATTAGCTTCATCAACGCTTAATACTTTAGTTACCAATGGAACATCACCCCAATATTGGGACATATAAAAATATACTGCAGCACGAATGAATTTAGCTTCTGCAGTCCAGCGTTTTATCTTGTCAGCACTTGCAGGAACTCTATTCACATTTTCTAAAAAATAATTACACCTGGCAATTCTTAAATAGCTAAAGTTCCAAAACGCCGAAATATAAGTATTACTAGAAACCAAGGTGCCGTTAGTAAGTTTGTTTAAAGCAGAATTATCACCTCTTCTATCATACATATTATCCGTAGCGAGTTCTAAAAAAACCATTCCGTGATACGACCACCAATCTGTAGGAGTAAACTCAACATCTGCATTACTTGCATCGAGTTGTTGGATATTCCCTCTATATACAGCAGTTAGAGCCAAAAAAGCATCATTTTCAGATTTCCAAAAACCTTCACTGGAATATTGTGATAATGGCACCTTATCAAGAGCCTTACGGCATGAAGTAATAGAAAAAAACAAACCTATAAACCCGAATGCTAATGTTTTGATTATTGTTTTATTAATAATATTCATTTCGTTAAAATTTAAAGGATTAAAAGATTACGCTTATACCCACAGTAAAATTTCTTAGAATGGGGTAATAACTACCACCTGTGTTTATTTCCGGGTCCCATCCTTTGGGATAATGGCTAAATGTGGTAATATTTTCTCCTGCAAGAGTAAAACGGACGCTTTGTACTTTTAACCTATTAATGATACTAGAAGGAATACTATAACCCAACTGAATATTTTTTATCCGTAGGTAGGATGCGTCCCTAGCCCAAAAAGAAGAAGTGGCTGTATTACCTGTACCTGAATTTGATATTACTTCAATCCTAGGGTACTTTGCATTTCTATCTGGGTTAGTACCTGAATTATATAATGCAAATCCTGCATAGCTACTTAGGTAGCCTGTTACGCCAGTAACGCCCTGTAGCAATATACTAAAATCAAAACCTTTGTAATTTACACCGAGATTTAATCCCATAGTGTATTTCGGTATTTGGCTGCCTAAAACAACTCTGTCGTATGTTGGATCTACTTTCCCATCTGGCTTTCCATTGGGGCCGCTTATATCTTTATAACGGATATCTCCAGGTTTTTTTGTTGAACCTACTGCAGATTGATCTGGCCAATTCGCAGCATCATTAGCATCTGTAAATAGCCCGTCCGCTTGATAACCGTAATAAATATTAATTGGATACCCAATAAATAATGGTGTACCTGCATTTCCTACTAACCCATTTGGCTGCACTACGTTCCCAACCCCTACATCGATTACCTTGTTTTGGATAATTGAAAAATTAGCTCCAACATTATATCCGAATTTACCAAATTTTTGGTGGTGTTCCAATGTAAATTCCCAACCCTGATTTTGTAGTTTCCCCGAATTTTGAACACCTATACCAAAGCCTAAGACCCCACTAACGCTACCTGATGGGCTTACAAGTATATCATATGTGTTCTTGTTGAAGTAAGTTATCCCTCCTGTTAAAAGATTATTGAATAAACCAAATTCAATCCCCACATCTTTTGTTTTAGTAGATTCCCAATGCAAAGCAGAATCTGCGATAACAGTATTAGCAATACCTGTATTTACGGATCCGCCAAAACTATAATTATATGCTGTACCAGTACTCAATAAAGTTTGCCATGGGTAATTGCTTCCGATATTTTGATTTCCAAGTGTACCAACAGAAGCCTTTATCTTAAGTTCATTTAGCCATTTTATTTTATTCTTCATAAAAGATTCTTGTGATATGCGCCAGCCAACTGCTATAGCTGGAAAAGTAGCATATTTTTGTGTAGAAGGAAACCTCGATGAACCATCGTATCTAATAACCCCTTCTAGTAAATATTTATTGGCATAATTATAATTGATTCGGCCAAACAAAGATTGTAAAGCCCATTCTGTAGAAGTTCCATTATTAGTTTGCCCGTTAGCAGAACCTAGATTAAGGGTTGTAAGGCTATTAGAAGGAAAATTCTGTCTAGAGGCATTCAGTATATCTTGATGAAAAGATTCGAATGAGTAGCCTCCAAGTATAGATATTTCATTTTTATTAATTTTTTTATTATAATCACCTAATGCTTGAAAAGTGCTGTAATTGCTATTGCTGGCAATTACACTTAAATTAGCAGGTCCTAATAATTGAGTACCAATTTGCTGCGTAGCCAAAAAAGTTTTACTGTTATCATAAGTAATATAACCCCCTCCAATCAATGATAACTTTAAATCTTTTATCGGAGTATAATCCAATCTAAGATTTCCATTTAAATCAATCCCTTTATGTTTGTAAAAGGATTCGCTATTTAACATGGATACAGGAGTCCCCTTACCAGTTAAACCTCCACCCCAATCGCCATTGCTGAGTGTTATTGGATAAATAGGAGCATAACGCACTACCTGGCTAATAAGAGTTAACATATCAGTGAAATCATTTGAAGCTTCTGGAGCTGGTTCTTTATCGATTACATAAGAAGAAGCAATACGAGTAGTAAATTTAAATTTTGATGATAAATCTGTATTAAGGTTGAACCGTAAATTATACCGATTATACAAGTTTTTCTTTACAATACCCCCTTGGTTTATATAACCAAAGGAAAGTACATATTGATTACTTTTATTACCGTTTGACATTGAAAGGTTATGCCCTGTTTGCACTGCAGTTGGTTTGAAAAACTGTGAATAAAAATCAGAATTAGGATAATTATCTGGATCGCTGCCATCTTTGAATTTATCAATTTGCACCTGAGTGTACGAACCGGGTGCAGCTTCATTAACAGCTTGAGCATACTCCCAAGAGTTAACCGATTGTGGTAACGTAGTTACTTTTTGAGTCCCAACATAACCATTGTAACTTAATTTTAATTTATTGTCCTTTCCACCTGATTTTGTTGTAACCAATATTACCCCATTAGATGCCCTGGCACCATAAATTGCTGCTGACGAAGCATCTTTCAATACTGAAATGGAAGCTATATCATTCGGGGCTATTTGGTTAAAGTCGCTGGCCGGAATACCATCTACCAAAATGAATGCAGCAGTAGAAGCCCCAAAAGACCCTACACCCCTAATCTGAATATTTCCTGCGCTCGCCCCCGGTTGCCCTGAACGCTGAATAACAGTAACCCCAGGCAATTGCCCGGTAAGTGCATTTGAAACTTGAGCAGTAGCCCTATTATTTATTTTATCACCATCAAGTTGTGAAATAGAACCTATTACCTGTGACTTTTTCTGTGTCCCATAACCAACTACTATTACCTCTCCTAATTGACCTGCTGCTGATGGTATCATCCTCACAATAATATTTTGATTATCAGGTTGCACACTTACAGTTTGATCACTATAACCTACAAATGAAATATTAAGCAAAGGTTTTCCACTAGGCACTGAAAGTTCAAATTTGCCATCCTTGTTAGTGACAGTATTATTCTTACCGCCGTTTAAATTAACCGTAGCACCTTCTAATGGCAAATTGGTTTTTGCATCTTCTACTACCCCTGATATTTTTCTTTGGGAAATTCCTTCTATAGAAAACAGCAAAAAAGACAAAAGCAAGAAACTAAATTGAAATAGTTTTGTTTTTTTCATAAAAAGTATTTTTGTTTTTTTTAAAACTATTATATCCAGAAAATGTAAGATTAAAGAGACTAATGGTAATGCTTAACTGATAATTAATTCCGTAAAAAAATGATTAAAAGAACCTTCATCAAATAAAATAATAGAATTAGGAAGAATAAACGCAAAGTGTTTTTCAATAGTTATAGGGTGCTGAAATTGATTCATCATTTTATTGATTATATCATTGAATAACCATTTTCTCATGTTGCGTCTATTAAATCTGTATTTGTATTCATCTGCGTGAGCAAATAATTTTTCTTTTGAGCATTTATGATGTGTTCTTCTTAACCAATCCTTTAACAGCATTATTTGTTTATGAATTTGTTCCATTGAACTTCCGCTTTCTGAATAACTAATGGTGATACTTTCCATTTCCTTTGCTAGTTTTTTATAAGAATGAAGGCTATCGGTTTGTATATTGCTAATATAACTATTACAAATTTTTGAGAAGGAAATCAGACTCACTATGATTGGTTTAAAGAATAAAAAAAATGATTTATCAATCAAAAAAAATGACAAGGCAAAATGTTCCTTTAAATTTTTTAGAATACTATGATTTATAAAAGAAAACCCTACTTCCTAATTTTCCCTTTCACCGGGTTTTATTTTTTTAATATTATACCAGGTTGCAGGAGGCAATGCATCTTTCCATTTCATATAGAGGCTATCTAATCTTTTTGCTACACCTGGTTTTTCTGCATACAAATCTCTAGATTCATTTATATCATTGTTCAAATCATACAAGACTGGTTGTTGGCCGGGCACATAATCCATCTTATATTTCCCCAACCTGATAGCGCCCTTATCATCGCCTACGTACCAATAGAGTGGCCGGTCTTCCAATTTACTTTTAGAATGGATGATATCTATCAAATCTTTGCCCTCTAATTTTGGATACGTTGTTGCTTTACCTCCTGCTGCGTTAATGAATGTAGGGATAAAATCGAGGCTGGTTACTGGCGTGTTACAAATCATTCCTGGTTTTATTACTCCTTTCCACATGGCTGCCATTGCCACTCTAATGCCGCCTTCATATACATCTCCCTTCATTCCACGCAGAGGATAATTATCGGCAAAGCTTGCATTTACCTGCCCGCCATTATCATTGGTAAAAATGATCAGTGTATTGTCGAGCAATTTTAAGTCTTGTAATTTTTGCAAAATCTTACCTACATTTTCATCAATGCTCCATGTCATGGCAGCATTGAGCGCACGCCCTTTTGTAGCAAATTGGTTTTTATATTTTTCAAATATTTCCGGCTTTGCCTGCATAGGTGTGTGAGGCGCATTAAAGGATACAAACAAAAAGAAAGGGTTTTGAGAATTGTCTTCAATAAATTTTAATGATTGGTTGCCGATAGCATCCGTCATATAGGGGATAGAATCTGCCGGTACAGGCTTTGTATTTTCTTCCACTTGTTTTGCCATTCCAGTAAAATAAGCGCTACTGCCCCATAAGAATCCCCAAAAATAATTGAAGCCCCGACTGGTTGGGTAAAATCGTTTTGCAAATCCTTCGTGCCATTTGCCTACAATCCCTGTGGTATAGCCTAGAGGCTGAAGGTATTGTCCAACTAATTTTTCATGTATCGAAAGGCCAAAGCTATCCACCGGTATGTTATATTTTACGCCCTGTATAAAATTATGTATATGGCCAAACTCCGCCTGGTTTACACCCGATAGGATACCGGCCCTTGAAGGGCTGCACACCGCACCGGTCATATATCCATCTGTAAACTTCACCCCTTCATTTGCAATCCGGTCTATATTTGGAGTAGGGATAAGCCGGTTACTTTGAAAACTAAAATCAGCATACCCAGCATCATCCGTGAGAATGAGGATGATGTTTGGCTTTTGCTTTTGCTGAGCAAAAGTTGTTACAGAACATATGAAAAATGACAGTAGTAATGAATAATACTTTTTGGAATTTGCAATTTTATTCATTTTTGTTATTTTAATTTTTACATTAAACTGAACAGAAAAGTATGAAGCATTTCTAATTTTGAACAGGAGTGCCATTATATGCACCGACATTTACTTTGCCGGAAAAATTTACGACGCTTCCAAAATAATCGACCATTGCTTTTGCACTGATATTTTTAAAAATACCTCTACCTGCCATTGGAAATGAAACTTCCTCCAGAGATTTCCCTGAACCAACTGCAGGGCTTTGGGGCAATAATTTGTAATCCTCAGAAGATAAGCCTCCTGGTTGGGCATACATTGGATTAGAGAATTTTGCATTTTTATCGTGGCTTTCAAATTCTTTATTTATATCGCCAAAAAAGATATTATTGTCTATTGTAATAGGACCATCTTTAAACTGATATTTTTTTAAACCAACCGTCGCATCATTGCCTGCATAAAAAATATTATTGTAAACGTATGCAGTATCAGCCGTAAGGTCTATGCCGGAATGTATAGAGTCGCCCAGTAGGGTTTTGTTTAAATAAACAGAATTATTATATACAAACACCATGTTGGAATTCGTTCGTTTTGCATTATCCCCAGCAAAGGTTGAAAACCATAAAGTATTGCCTTTGGATTTCCTAAATCCATCATCAACGCTTATATTAAATCTATATGCTACCTGATAATTCTTTCCAAGAATTTCTACAAAGCCTCCCTGGTTATCTTCGAAATAATTGTATTGAAATATTACATATTTATTTCCAAAATCAATGTGCATGCCATAACTGTCCCCACTGCCTCTTACGTGTTTCGAAATATTATATTGGGCCACAACATTAGTACATCCGTTAAACCAGGCGCCACTGCCTCTTTTGGCCATACGGGGATCGGCATCGGAGCCGGTGTACTCGAATATATTGTGATCTAAGAGGCAATTGTAAGCTTTGCTCAAGACAAAACCAGGGCCTCCAATTTTATAAAGATGGTTATTTGTTAATACAATATTCATATTGCGATCGACAGAATCATCGTTATTTATAATTGAAGGAGCAGCGCCCTGAGCAACCAATAAACCTGTTTTCCCTATATAAGTCAGATAGCATCCATCAACAAATACATTTTTGATTTGACTCTTTGACCCTCTGTCACCGTAAAAATATATGCCCGTAATAGGTTGTTCAAAAGGCTTAAGATTGCTAATAGCAAATACATTCTTAATGGTAAGATTAGAAAAATCAAAATTATGTAAAGCATTCGCTGAATCAGCTAAAACATAAATACCATAAGCTGCCTCATCGCTATTCCCGGGCCTTGTTACCTTTCTATCATTGGTTATTTCTAGATTGGAAATATTGAAGTATTGCTGGTTATGTATAAAAATAGCCGCAAGGTAATCTCCACCCAAAGCAGTAGAGCCATTGATTACAGGTTTAGCTCCTTTTCCATAAGCCGAAAAAATAACTGGAGCACCTTCTTTCCCAGAATAGGACGGAGCCAGTTGCCCTATAAAGACATCGTTGCTTCTAAAAAGAATTTTATCACCCGGCAAAATATGAGCGCGGCTAACTTTTTCCAGCGTTTGCCAGGGTGCCTTTTCTAAAAGGCCGGTATTGTTATCATTGCCTTCGGTAGAACTTACATAATAAGTCGTCGAAGTATCTTTTGTAATTCTATGAAAAGGATTCGACCAGGAATAATTTATAATGGTGAGTAAAGCAAGCAATGTCAAATAGATATTGCTTTTTATTTTTTGTTTCATTTTAAATGATTTTTTAAAAAATATTTTTATTTTTTAAGACACTGTTTAATATTACACAGTCATATAGCTGACACCAAATTTGAAGAGTTAGAACAGCTTTATTAACAGCAGGAGCTGCTACATCTTGCTTTAATAGGGGTGAATGCACTTCTGCAATTGACACAGAAGAATCCGGCCTTTTTAAATACAAAAAATAAACGCTTGTAATACAGACAGCAGCAATTACCCCAACAGATATACAGAACAATGTTTTTTCATAAAAAGGTATTACACGTGCTCCAGAATTCAGCTTACCCCAAGTTCGCAGGTAGAGCTTCTCTTTAATGCGTAACAATTCATTTGAATCAGCAACGTCATTAGCTTCATCGATTGCTTCATACCATTTGTCTATTTTCGCTTTTTCCTCGAAGTTGGGTTTGC
>CAJDUV010000082.1_pt1 | contig 11718 bp, 14 predicted proteins | sample 7391201 | NCBI WGS metagenome assembly CAJDUV01 (sample SAMEA7055680, study PRJEB34461) | soil metagenome | biome: terrestrial ecosystem; feature: Peninsula; material: soil | place: Antarctica | collected 2016 | reverse complement strand
TTACGCGCAGCGGAATAAGTATAAATAATTCTTTTAACTCTTGTAAACTTATCAACTATTAACTGGTGAAGGGTATCCAAATTTTTCTGCTGATGAGTATTACCTTTAATTAAATCGGCAAGGGTAGCTAAACTGCTATCTGTACTTATGATACTTTTGTCATAACGGGCAAGCTGATTTACATCTCCTGTAATAATATAACCCCTGTACATTGACTCTCCTTTATTAATAAACCCAACTACATTATCAAGGCTGTGAATTACTTCATTGGTATGGTTTATCCAATAATCCTGTGTAAACACCTTTTGTGTTGAAATGAAAGTAAGAATGTAGGCCACAAGTAAAAGAAAAAAAGCCGCCAGAAATCCAATTCTTGTCCGATTCGCGATTTTATCAAAAAATTTTTTCATCATTTCCAATGCGGAATTAGGTTTAAATATAGGCCATTAATTCCGATTAATTATTTTTTACCGGCCTTGCTTATAAGCCAGAAAATAATTATTATGATAACTACTACTACTATTACACCAACCCACACTCCCGCTTTAAAAATACCGGCAATAGCTGCACAACTACTTAGAAAAATACTCATAAAAATGAGCAGAGCAATTACGGAACTTAGATTGAATTTTTTCATACTGTTGATTTTTTATTTTTTATTTATTTTTTATTTGTCTTTTTTATTTCGTCAATATTTTCCTCAATCTCTAATCCCGATTCTTCAATAGAGTGTACTTTATTTTCCTTTTCTTTTTTAGTAATATCAGATAAAGCAGAATAGAAATGCCGGATCTTTTCAAGCTCCTCATCAGTTAAATTTTCAATGCTTATTAATTTATTACTGGCTTTGCTGGCGGCTATTAACTCATTCAATTTAAGCTGAAGAGCAATTGTATCCTTATTTTGAGAATGTTGGATCACGAAAACCATTAGAAAAGTGACAATAGTAGTTCCTGTATTAATTACCAACTGCCAGGTATCAGAAAATTTAAAAAGCGGCCCCGTAGCCGCCCAGATAATAACGATTGCAATAGCAATTATAAAAGCATAAACGCCACCGGTAACCTTGGTTACATAGGACGAAAAATGATTAAAAAAATGGGACAGAACATTCTTTCTTTCCACTTCAGCTTTGCCTGACTTATTAGAGGATGTTTCTTTGAGTTTCGTATTTTTCATTCAATCTATTTTAGGCCGGATAAATTTTACTCAAAAATATTATGCCAAAAGAATGAGGTACCCATTTGTACTTATTTCAAAAATTCCTTTTTATATGCTTTCATTTTTTATTAGAAATTGAACTAAAATCCTTCCTCATAATGGGAAATTTTTTACTCAGATTTTCAGTTTTCATTACAAAGACAATCAAAACTAATTTTTTTTGAAACCCTTTACCAATCAGGCCTTTAGTCTATTCACAGAAATTTATTTTTAATTGGCAATGTATTTATCAGTATATTGGCAAAACAATATTTTAAAAAATTTAAATCTTACAACTATGGGCTCAGGAAAAGTTTTAGCAAGTGTATTAGCAGGTGCCGCTGCCGGTGCAGTATTAGGTATTTTATTTGCACCTGATAAAGGAACAGAAACAAGGAGAAAAATCGCTGAAAAAGGATCAGATTTAGCAGACAATGTTAAAAATAAGTACGGCGAATTCACAGATACTATTTCGGAAAAATACGATGCTGCTAAAGAAAAATTATCAGGATTAGTGAATGAAGGGAAAGATATGGGTAAAGACATGGTGAACCAGGCAAAAGATAAAGCAAATGCCATGAGGAACGATGTTCGTAACCCGAATCCGATAAATTCCTAAATCTTCTTAATTAATGGATTCTCAGACAAGCTCCAACGATAAAAATATAAACGTGGAAAATCAACCTTCTAATGTTGAGGAACTATTTTATAAATTGAAAGATTATGGAGATACCCGGCTTGATTTATTTAAATTGAAAAGTATCAACAAGATTTCGGGATTTATAACTTCAATAATTACTTCAGCTATTTTACTGGTTCTTCTTGCATTGGTTCTACTATGTATAACCATTGGCGCTGCCTTGCTTATAGGAGCCCTGCTTGGTAAAACCTATTACGGCTTTTTTATAATAGCAGGTGTTTATATTATCGTTGGGCTTGTTTTATATTCTTCCAGGGATAAGATGTTGAAAACTCCGGTTAGCAACAGATTGATCAAAGAACTTATTGATTAATTTTTTTGAGAATAATTAATACTAAAATACATCAATAATGAACTACGAAGAAACCCCGAGGGAAAAACTGGAGATTATTGCGAATACCACTGACTTATCTACTGCTATAAAAAGACTTGAAAGAAAAAAAATGCTCCAGGAGGAGGAACTTCGTAATCAAATGCACTCTATTCTCGAAAGTCTAAAACCAACTAATATATTAAAGCATACACTAAAGGAAGTTCAGGAATCAACACCCCTTAAACACAATCTTTTAAAAGTAGCATTGGGCTTAGGCGCTGGCTACTTTTCGCGTAAAATGGTAATTGGAAAATCTGCAGGGTTTGTAAAAAAAGCGCTGGGTACTGCTTTACAATATGGAATTACACAATTCGTAGCTAAAAAAGACGAGGATACTAACAGCAATGGCTACACGCCAAAAAGAAAAAGTCTCTTTAAACGAATACTTTCTATTTAATCTTTACTTTTTGTTCTAAAATTATTGCTTAAAGAATTAAGATTATTGGTTTATTTCCCCCTTTATTTATCTTTTAGCCTATATTTTTTATTCACTTTTGGATTGTTAAAATACTTATCCAGATCTTTTGAATCTGTAGCATCTTCAACTACCGGCACATCAATTAATTGCAACTGTACTTGTTTTAATTCATCCTTTAAGCGATTTGTTTTTTTTATAATATCGTTGTCTTTATCACCAATAAGCATATTATCCGTAAGAAGGTATTGTAATCTTTTAATATCGCTTCTCACAAGCGAAGCTGAATTTTGTTCATAATTTTTGTTGGGTGCTACGGCTTCTTTTACCGGAACCAAAGCTACTCCCACGCTAGGTAAAATTTTGCCGGTAGTTTGCTGATCCTGATTTGGCAAAGAGGAGAAAATGGTTCCTCCCAACGCAGTAGATGCAGAAGTAAGATCAAATGTAGTACGCGTATTCTTTGTGCGTTTTATTTTTTGATCTAAAATGCGGAAGGTACTTTTTAATTGGACTATATATTTCTCAATGAATTGCGATATTTTATCGTATTCAATTAAACGCTGCGGATAATTAATAGTTTGATTTACCATTACACTTACTGTTGCTGTATCCCGATTAAAGAATTTGTCAACACCTATAAAATTAATGATCAGTTTTTTTTGTTTGACGTTTTCATCCTCTTTTATAAAGTCATATGGCGCTACCCAACTAAAATCATCGCCGCAATGTGCAACCGGAGTGGTAGAACGGATAGGATAATTGCTGGAATAAGTGAGCGATTCAATGGGGAAACTTCCATCTTCACACTGTAATTTAAAATTAAGGGTATCTCCTTCATCTATTGTAAGATTGTTTGAAACGGTGGGCTTCACTTTAGAAGGTACAATATCAGTATTATAAAAAAGCAAGGTAAAGCTGGTATCTACTTTATCAGCAACATCATTTAAGTTTTGCACACCCAGCCTCACTTTATATTCATGATCGTATTTTAGTTTACCCGATAAGAAAAAGGATTTTTCTGCTTTAAAACGTAAAACTCCATTGTCTTTGTTAATCTTTAATCCCACTGGCGAATTTTTGAGATACCAGTAATACTGGACAGGATCTCTGTTAATTTCAAAATGATACTCTAAGGTTGAATCTACGTGAAGCGTAAAATATGGGCTGAAATTTTTTATTCTTAATAACGTATCAATCGGTTTCAAAAAAACAGTATCGGGATTATGCACTATACTGCTGTCGCGAATTACCTGGCTCTTCACGCCAGTTGAAAACGCAAAACCAATTACAATCAGGGCCCATTTTTGAACAATTGACTTTGTAACCATACCAACAAAAATATAAAACTCTTGCTTGTTTGCGTCAAAAAGCGGGTTATAGATTTTTAAAAAGCGTTTCATCCAGGCATTTAACCGATTAATTAATGCTGCTTACCGACTATTTAACCCGGTAAACCTAAAGGGTCTTTTCAGGCCAAAGCCCAGGCTATATATTTGTGTAATTAAAAGTAAAAAATAAAGAATTTAAGCATGAAACAAGACGATATTCGAAGACACAGAGTCGTAACGGGCTCAAGGATTTGGAGCGGCCTAATTTTATTAGCTGCCGGATTTTTATTACTTGCCTATAAAATGGGAGCGCCCATTCCCGGTTGGGTATTCACCTGGCCTGTTTTATTAATTGCCATAGGAATTATTACGGGCATCAAAAGTAGATTTAATAATCCCGGTGCATTTATTATGATCCTGATAGGAGCCATCTTTTTATCAGACCACGTAATTCCCGGAATTAATTTTCAAAATTATATTGTCCCCATCGTGCTTATAGCCGTAGGGTTGGTATTTATTTTGCGTCCAAAACGCAGTTGCGAATTTCGCCAGAGGAGCCGGGAAAGTTTGAATCAGGAAAATACAGCATACCCACTCAATCCTGATGATAATAATATTCCCGGATCCGGAGATAATGCTGAATTTGTTGATATAAATGCAATTTTTGGGGGAGTGAAAAAAAAAATATTGTCAAAAAACTTTAAAGGAGGCGAAATAGTAAGTTTTATGGGCGGCACGGAGCTCAATCTTTTGCAGGCAGATATACAACACCCGGTAGAATTAGAAGTGAATAATGTTTTTGGGGGGACTAAAATTGTAATACCCTCCAACTGGGACGTAAAAAATGAGGTAACTGCCATATTTGGAGGTATAGAAGATAAGCGAATCGTTAATAATTTGGTTCCGGATGCCAATAAGGTCATACTAATAAAAGGATCGTGTGTGTTTGGCGGGATAGAAATATCTAATTTTTAAAAAGGCCTGCAAAGAAATTAGGAAAAACAAATACCTTATTTGTGGTGAAAATGAAAGAGTAATACAAAATCAACGTTTTTCAAACATTAATCCCACTTTTATGAAATGGTATCTTGCAAAATTGATTTACAGAATTATTTGCGGAGAAGGAAATCACACTCCTCAATTTGATGAACAATTACGGCTTATTCATGCCGAAGACGATATGCACGCTTTTCAGAAGGCAAGAATAACAGGCGAGAAGGAGGAAGATAGCTTTTTGAATAATCAACAAAAACCGGTGCATTGGAAATTTATTGATGTTTCGGAGCTGCACCCGCTTAATGATTTAATTGACGGAGCGGAACTGTATTCAAAAATAGGCGAAGAAGAAGATGCCGAAAGCTATATCAGAATGATAAATAATCGTGCAAAACACCTGCACGAAGACTGTTTTCAAAAGACTTTTTTAATGAACTAAATATTTTTGCTTGGCCAATTCCATTTTATCTGATAAGAAATTGCGTATTTTTTTCCTATCATGGTGGCTTGTGTGCATGATTTTGCAATTCATTATTCTCAGCCAATTTAATATTGATATTAAGCATGCCGCTATAGATAGTATCGTGAGTATTGTGTTATTGGCAGCTACCTGCTTTTTTGTAAGTAACAATATGAGGTTTTATATGCCGCGGCGCGAAAAATACTGGTACCTTCTTGTCATCAGCCTAACACTCAGTTTTTTTTGGATGATTGCGCAGCAGGGCGTTCTTTGGATGATTTTTAAACCGTCGGATGTTTATCCGGAAATAATTAGTGACTCTTGGAGCGTTCGCTTTGGCGCTGGTTTTTTATTGATCAGTTTTATGACCATGTTTAGTTTGCTTTGGTACAGCCAGCAGGAGCAAAGCGAAATGGAAAACCGAAAAACAGAAACTGAAAGGCTTTCTAAGGAAGCGGAATTATTAAAATTAAGGCAACAATTACAGCCACATTTTTTGTTCAACAGCTTAAATTCTATCAGCGCCCTTACCAGCTCTGATCCGGAAAAAGCACGAAATATGATTCATCAGCTAAGCGATTTTTTACGCGGTACTTTGAAGAAGGATGAACACCAAATGAACACGCTGGAAGAAGAATTACAACATTTACAACTATATCTTGAAATAGAGAAAGTAAGATTCGGATACCGGTTGCAAACGGAAATAAACTGTAGTGATGATTCTTTGAAATATAAACTTCCCGCACTTCTTTTACAACCGGTGGTGGAAAACGCAATCAAATTTGGCTTGTACGACACTATTGGCGAAGTATTGATAAAATTAGATGCGTCAATCCAGCAAAATAATTTAAAGGTCACCGTTCAAAATCCATTCGATCCGGAAATCTCTCAATCCCAGAAAGGAACCGGATTTGGACTTAGCTCCATTCAAAGAAGATTATTTTTATTATTTGCCAGAAAAGATCTTTTAAAGATTAAAAAAGAAGATGACCATTTTATCACCACTATCCTTATACCCCAAACCATATGATAAAAGCCATTATTATTGATGATGAGCCTTTGGCGAGAAGTATTGTAAAAGAGTATCTTCAATCCAATACAGACATTGAACTGGTTGCCGAATGCAGCGATGGTTTTGAAGGAGTAAAAGCCATTAGAAAATACTCCTTCAGTGATTTTTACTACCGCCTTTGACGAATTTGCCATTAAAGCTTTTGAAACCAATGCGATAGACTATCTGTTGAAACCTTTTACCAAAGAGCGTTTTGAGAAAGCAATACAAAAATACCAGCAGCAGCAACCTCAAAAAATAGCTGAAGTGGTTGACTCTGCAGCACAATCACCTTTGCAAAATAACCGCGTGGTGGTAAAAGATGGAAGTAAAATAAAAATTATTCCGGTAAATAAAATTCATTACCTCGAAGCTGCAGATGATTATGTAAAATTTATAACTGCTGATGGTACTTTCCTGAAAAAACGCACAATGAATTTTTTTGAGCAATCATTAAGTTCATATCACTTTGTGCGTGTTCATCGTTCCTATATCGTAAATACCCAGCTCATCACCCGTATTGATGCTTACGAAAAAGACAGCCATTTGTTATTGCTGAGCACAGGTGCAAAAATACCGGTAAGCAAAGCGGGATATGCTAAGTTGAAAGAAGTGCTGGGGATTTAATTACTGAGAATATTTGGTTTTCCCGGGCATATAATATTATTATAAGTTGAAAACTGAAATAGGTATTAAATATTTAAAGTTAAAAAACGAATAAGAAAAAATAAATTCATTTTAAAATCTTACTCAAAATTGCCAGTAGTATGATAAACAATTAACTTTCAAAAATACCTGCAGGTTGTAATTTTTCAACCATTAATTTTCATTCACGTATTTTTATACAAAAAATTTTTGAACCAAACGATTTTTGCTAAAGAACTTACTAAAATTTACGGAAGGCGAACCGTAAACGATAAAGTATCCTTTGAAGTTTCACAGGGAGAAATTGTTGGTTTGCTGGGGCCCAATGGCGCAGGTAAAACCACTTCTTTTTATCAGGTGGTAGGGCTCGTGAAGCCCGATGACGGAGATGTTTTTTTAAATGAGATCAACATTACCAGATTACCAATGTATAAACGAGCGCAAATGGGTTTGGGATATTTGCCGCAGGAAGCCAGCATTTTTAGAAAGCTTACCGTAGAGGACAATATCTCGGCCGTTTTAGAAATGATGAAACTGACCAAAAAAGAACAAAGGGAAAAACTCGAATCATTAATATCTGAATTTAACCTGGAGCATGTGCGCAAAAGCAATGGCGATGTACTAAGCGGAGGCGAAAGACGAAGAACAGAAATAGCGCGCGCGCTTGCTGTAAATCCAAAATTTATTTTGCTTGATGAGCCCTTTGCAGGTATTGACCCTATTGCTGTTGAGGATATTCAAACAATTGTTACCAAACTAAAATATAAAAATATCGGCATTTTAATTACTGATCATAATGTAAACGAAACATTGTCTATTTGCGATAGGGCTTATCTGTTGATTGAAGGAAAAATATTTAAGGATGGCACTGCGGAAGAATTAGCAAAAGATGAGCAGGTGCGCCGTTTGTATTTGGGTAGAAATTTTGAATTAAAGAGAAAAGATTATTTGCATATAGATGCGATGAAGTAGATTGATTAATTGAATTGTTCAATTATAGAAGCTATTAGATCACTGATTAAGTGAGTGATCTAAAATTCTGATAAGTTAAAATTATTCAACACAATCAATATCAAAACATAATTTTTAAACCTTTCATAATTCTCTCAATATCTAAAACATCATAAACTGCCAAAAGCGAATGAGATCGTTATTCTAAACTAATTTTAATTATTTTAATCAGTTACAAATCATTCAAACCATCTAAAAGTTGAAACTCCTTAGTCCCATAATTTCCCGTCTTGCCAGAATGCGTTTATGGGGCGTTCAGAACTGGATCAGTTTTCCCGTTTCAGCCCAACGAAATGTTTTACAACATCTGATTACCCAGGCACAGTACACAGAATTTGGAAGAAAATATTCATTCTCAAAACTCTTCACAATAAAAGATTTTAAGAAGAAAGTGCCCATTCAGGAATATGATGACGTAAAACCATACATTAATAGAATGATGGCAGGCGAAGAAAATATTTTATGGAATACGCCCATTAACTGGTTTGCAAAAAGTAGCGGAACCACCTCAGACAAAAGTAAATTTATTCCCATAAGCGAGGAGAGTTTAAAAGAGATTCATTTTAAGGCTTCTAAAGATGTACTCACCAACTATTATAAAAACTTTCCGGATAGCGACCTGCTCACAGGCAAAAGCCTTGTGGTAGGCGGTAGCCACCAGGTAAACACATTTCATGAAGACATTCAATATGGCGATCTAAGCGCTGTGCTAATGCAAAACACTCCCTTTTGGGGACAATGGATAAGAACGCCGGAACTTAGCATTGCCTTACTCGATGAATGGGAAAGTAAAATAGAACAACTGGCGCAAAATACAATTCGCGAAAATGTAACTTCTCTCGCCGGAGTGCCTACATGGACCATTATTTTAATTAAACGTATTCTTGCCATCACCGGCAAAAAGACTTTAAAAGAAGTGTGGCCTAACCTGGAATTATATCTTCATGGCGGAGTTTCGTTTACCCCTTACCGTGAGCAACTAAACCGGTTAATTGGCTCACCCATAAACTATCTTGAAACCTACAATGCAAGCGAAGGTTTTTTCGCTGCGCAAAATACTCCTGACGATGAATCAATGCTTTTATTTACTGATCATGGAATTTTCTATGAATTTTTACCCACGGAAGAGTATAAAAAGCACCATCCTAAAACGGTAGGGTTAAAACATGTGAAGCTTTATAAAAATTATGCTTTGGTAATAAGCACCAACGGCGGCCTTTGGCGCTATTTGGTGGGAGACACTATTCAATTTACTTCATTAAAACCATTCAAAATAAAAGTTACAGGCAGGTTAAAGCATTTTATGAATGCTTTTGGCGAAGAAATAATTGTCGATAATGCTGACAATGCAATTGCCATAGCATCTGCCAAAACTGGTGTTATAGTAAATGATTATACAGCAGCGCCGGTTTATTTTAACGACAAAGAAAATGGCGCTCATGAATGGCTGATAGAATTTGAAAATGACCCTTCAGACCTTCATTCATTTACTATTGAGCTTGATGAAGCCTTAAAATCTATTAACAGCGATTATGAAGCCAAGAGGTATAAAGATATAGCGCTGCGGCTTCCGATAGTACGGAGTCTGAAAAAAGGCACTTTTAACAGGTGGCTAAAAACAAAAGGAAAGCTGGGAGGGCAACATAAAGTACCACGGCTGAGCAATGAAAGAAAAATGGTAGAAGAAATTTTATTTCTGAATAACCAGTAAAATGAAAATGCCTGTAATTATTTATATAAATGGAGAAAACGGATCCTAAGATAAATAATATAATATCTGCGTAATTGGTTGTCTTGCTACCTGCGTCTATAATCTGTATCCTTTTAAGCTGCCTTCTTTAACCTTTCATTAACCATGTAACAAATACTTTTGCGAACTTAATTAGACTTATGAAGAAAATTGTTTTTATTGTTGCAGGCTGTTTGTTTTTTTTCTATGGCTACTCACAAGATTCATCTTTGATAACCACCTCAACCAAAACACCAAAAATTGCAGCAAAGTCCTCAACAATAAAAATACCTAACCGGCCCGGCGACCATTTGATGATTCAGCTTTCTTCCGATCACTGGACAGGAATGCCCGATAGTATTAAAAGTCATCAGAAAGGGTTTTCAAAGGGATTTAGCATTTATTTTATGCTGGATAAGCCCTTTAGAAGTTCTCCTCAGTACAGCATCGGTATTGGAGCCGGAATTAGTACAAGTAACATAATTTTCAGCAAGATGAATATAGGTGTTAATTCAACTGCCCCGCTTTTGCCATTTACTCAAACAGATTCTACCAATCACTTTAAAAAATATAAACTGGCTACAGGATACCTCGAAGTCCCTTTAGAATTCAGGTATACTTCAAAACCCGCGGACTTGAATAAAAGCTTCAAAGCCGCTTTAGGCGTGAAGTTAGGCACGCTTATCAACGCACATACCAAAGGAAAAAATTTGCAGGATAAAAATAATAACCTTATTAATTCTTATGTTGAAAAAGAAAACAACAAACGCTATTTCAACAGCACCCGGTTTATGGCAACCGCAAGAGTGGGATATGGAATTTTCTCACTCTTTGGAACTTATCAGCTTAATGGTGTGCTTAAAGATGGAATGGGGCCTGATATGAAATTATTTCAGGTTGGGCTTACTTTAAGTGGATTATAAGTGGTCATGTTTTAGCAATTGTTTATAAACATAGGTGCAGGTTTCCCCTTAGTGAATTTCACAACGCAATTTTCAGGCTAACCGGTGCAATAACGAAATAACAATTGTACTTCTTCCATCTTTGAGTACAATAGCGTGTTTATTTTATTGTATTCTGAAAAAAGGGATTCAAACAAATTCATGTAATTTGTGTGCAAGACTCCAGTTACATTCAACCTCCAAAATTCATTTCTATTGATCGAAAAAAAAATAAATTATAATAATCCTGTAAATACTGTTTTAGTCAGCGTAATTCAGCAAGGGCAATCGGAACATCTTGCAAAAGAATATCTTGAAGAATTATCTTTTCTTGCAGAAACTGCGGGAGCTACTGCTATAAAAACTTTCACGCAAAAGCTGGATCATCCTGATAGCAAAACTTTTGTAGGCAAAGGAAAACTGGAAGAAATTAAAAAATACACCGGAAGAAAAAACGTAGAACTTGTAATTTTCGACGATGAATTAACTGGTTCACAAATCAGCAACATCGAAAAAGAATTAAATGTACCCACCATAGACCGTAGCGATCTCATCCTTGATATTTTTGCCGCCAGGGCAAAAACAGCACAAGCGAAAGTGCAGGTGGAACTGGCCCAATATCAATATATTTTACCACGATTAAAAGGCATGTGGAAACATCTTGAAAGGCAAGGCGGTGGCATAGGAAGCCGCGGTCCAGGTGAAACAGAAATAGAAACAGACAGGAGAATAGTAAAAGACAAAATAAGCCTGTTACGCAAACGGTTATCCGATATAGACAAACAGGCATTTACCCAAAGAAAAGAAAGAGGAGAGTTTATAAGAGTAGCATTGGTGGGCTATACCAACGTAGGTAAATCCACCAT
>CAJDUV010000022.1_pt1 | contig 11890 bp, 11 predicted proteins | sample 7391201 | NCBI WGS metagenome assembly CAJDUV01 (sample SAMEA7055680, study PRJEB34461) | soil metagenome | biome: terrestrial ecosystem; feature: Peninsula; material: soil | place: Antarctica | collected 2016 | reverse complement strand
TTTTAGCGTAAAACCGGGTATTTAAATGTGGGAAAGATCTCTGTAAATGGTTACAGGGGTCTTTTTTTGTGCGGTAGGTAGAGTTTATGTCTCATAAAAAAAATTTGAAAAACCGGGAAATAGCACCGCGGGATTTATTTAATTCTAAAATAGTTTTGTTACGCGACAATTATGTAAATGCATAATACATTATAGGCCGCAGCGCTATTGATGATAATTGAAAAGACTAATAGGTAGCTATAGAGCTGCTGCTAACATGTCGCTCCTATGGAGCTTTGGTGGATAATTGTTTGTTACTACTAATTAACATGTCGTTCCTATGGAGCATTGTAGATTTTAATTCTTATTTTTTGTTCCTTTACCATATCTCTCTTGTTAGGTCTGGAGCATTTAGGTAAGCTCTTTCTTCATGCTCCATAACTTCTTAATGGTTTCTCTAACATGCCTCTCATGTTGAGTCTGGAGCATTTACCTAAGCTTATTCTTCATTCTTCTTAACTTCTTAATGGTTCCTCTAACATACCTCTCCTGTTGAGTCTGTAGCATTTACCTAAGCCTTTTTTTCATGCTTCTTAACTCCTTAATGGTTCTATTTTTATTAGAGACTGTACGCCACCATTGGCGGAAACTTTATGGCACAAAAAAAATCTTCCCAATTTTTGTACCTCTTACATGGCTCTCCTGTTAGGTTCGGAGAATTTAGCTAAGATTTTCTTCATGCTTCTTAACTTCTTAATGGTTTTATTTTTAATAGCGGCTGTACGCCAACTTTGGCGGAAACTTTATGGCACAAAAAAAATCTTCCCAATTTTTGTACCTCTTACATGCCTTTCCTGTTGGTGTTGGAGAATTTAGCTAAGATTTTTCTTCATTCTTCTTAACTCCTTAATGGTTCTATTTTTATTAGGGGCAATATGCCACCATTGGCGGAAACTTTATGGCACAAAAAAAATCTTCCCAATTTCTTAAGAAGATTTAAAAAGGATACAATAAAAGAGTTTACAAAGGCTGTGCGGGAGTAGAAACAGAAGTAGGTGCTGGAGTTACTTCTTTTTCTTTCATACCTGATTCTATTTCATTTTTCACGCTTTCTTTGGCATCATTAAATTCCCTTACGCCACGGCCAATGCCACGCATAAGATCCGGAATCTTTTTGCCACCGAAAAACAATAAAATAACAAGAAGGATTAATATCCATTCAGATCCGCCGGGCATTGAAAGTAGCAATACTGGTTTTAAAAGAATGCTTAACATGAGCTTGGGTTTTTATTTTAATAAATTTGATTTAGCAAAGTAACAGAATACTTGCCAGTGTACTGTAATTTTGTTTTCAAAACATTTACGAATATTATTCAATACTGGTTTTAATTAAGTTTTTAAAAAATCAAATTATAACAATGAATTACTGGTTAGTAAAATCGGAGCCTTCTGTTTACAGTTGGGAACAATTGACAAAGGATAAAAAAACTTTTTGGAATGGTGTAAGAAATTATGCTGCAAGAAACAATCTGCGGGAAATGAAAAAAGGCGATGAAGTCTTTTATTACCATAGTAATGAAGGAATGGAAATAGTGGGCATTGCAAAAGTTGTTAAAGAATACTATCAGGACCCTACTACAGAAAATAAAAACTGGGTTGTGGTAGATATGAAACCCTTGAAAAAATTAAAGAACCCTGTTACCCTTTCACAAATTAAAAGCGAGCCACAATTGGCCAGTATGGAATTAGTAAAAAATTCAAGATTGTCGGTACAGAAAGTTAGTGCAAAAGAGTGGGATATTGTTTTGAAGATGAGTGAGTGAGTGTTTCAATTTTACGGTCTAAGATTTTAGATTTGCGATTGACACACTTTTGGGGAAGATATTTTTTCACTACAAAATGATGCTTTTTAGAATTGGAATATTAACAATTTTTAATTGCAGAATTATAATTTATTTCTTCCTAAATTTTTATCATGAAAAAACACCTCGTTGTACTTACAGGAGCAGGGGTAAGCGCTGAAAGCGGATTGCAAACATTTCGTGACAACGATGGGCTTTGGATGGGTTATAATGTGTATGAAGTGGCATCTCCGGAAGGGTGGAAAAAAGATCCATCCATGGTATTGGATTTTTATAATAAGAGAAGAAAAGAAGTAGCTTCCGCAGTACCAAATGCAGCTCATAAAATAATTGCTTCCCTTCAGGATCGTTTTCAAGTAACCGTAATCACCCAAAATATAGATGATCTGCATGAAAGAGCCGGGTCAAAAGAAGTGGTTCATTTGCATGGCGAGATATTTAAAATGCGAAGTGAAAACGATGAGCATTCACTATATCAAATAACAAATGATATTCACATAGGCGACAGGGCCACTGATGGGTTTCAATTGAGGCCGCATGTAGTTTGGTTTGGAGAACCGGTTCCCAACATTTTGAAAACAAGAGATATTATGTCAACAGCTGATGTATTTATTTTGGTAGGTACCTCTTTGCAAGTATATCCTGCTGCGGGTTTAATTAATTTTCTTCCACCAAATGCTCCCAAATATATCATTGATAAAAAGCTGCCTTATCTACCTCCTCACCACAACTTTTATGCAATAGAAAAATCGGCTACCGAAGGAATGAAGGAATTAAAAGACATTCTGAATTATAAAGAACCCTAATTAATATTGAAGAACAGTGAATCATTTAGTATGAAAATGGTCACTAATTTGGTACTTGCAGAATGCAAAACCTTCATAGAAGGATAATCCATCATTAATTCCAACCCTATTATTTACTCTGCAAAATGTCTATTTTTACACAGTAAACAAAGGCTACAAACCTGCACGAAGAAGTAATTATTTCCGGAAAACTAATGATGGCCTGTTTGGTGCCTGGGAACGGTAACTCTTATCATGGTCCCTTTTCCAATTTTACTTTGTATAACCAGCTTACCGTTTATAGAAGCAACCCGCTCCCTCATATTGGCCATACCGGATAACTGTAATTTCTTTTTTATTTCAAACCCCTTGCCATCGTCTGTTACAGTAAGCTGTACGGCATCTCTGGTATCTTTTATCCTTATTTTCACCCAATTGGCCTGGGCATGATTCATCACATTACTTAACGATTCCTGGCAAATACGGAAGAAATCTATTTTGATTTCCTGTGTTAAATCTTCCTCATTATAGTTACTTTCAAAAATACATGGAATGTGATTATAGCTGGTAAAATCATTACATAGTGATTTCAATGCTTCGTCTAATCCAAGATCGAATAGTATATATGGGCTTATTTCAAATGAAATTTTCCGGATCGTTTGAATTAACAACTCGGAAATACCTGCTGCATGATCAATTCTGCTTTTTAAGAGTCCGGGTAAATCAGGTACAAGACTACTTATAGAGTTAAGATCCATCTTAATTACGGAAACTAACTGAGCCAGTTCCTCGTGCAATTCAACCGAAAAACTTTTTCTATCTTTTTCTATCCTGCTTTTAAAATGATCGGACAGTCCTTTGAATTTTTTATATTTTTCGTTAATTTCTTTTTCTAAAAGTTTTCCGTGGGTAACATCTTTTGCGATGGCAAATACAATTTCTTTATCCGGCAGATAGAAGGATGTCCAGTGTAACCATACTATATCCCCGTCCCTGGTTACATAACGGTTCTCAAAATTGAGCAGTGCATTTCCCCTTAATAAACTTATTCTTTTACTCTGCGTCATTTCCCTGTCTTCCGGAAGTATAAATGCAGAAGCAGGCTTTGCTAATAATTCCTCCCTGGTGTATCCTAATTTTTCAATAACAGCCTCATTCATTTTTTTTATATATCCTTCTTTGCTCACTATACATACAAGGTCGGGTGACATTTCAAAAAATGCAAACATTTCAGATTCAGAGTTCACCGCTTGAGTTTCCATATCCTTTAAATTTACTGAAGTATTTAATATAGTGGGGGAAATGATAAAGAAATAACTTCCGGTGATGGAAGCTTGTAGTTTATTCGTAAATTAAACCATTCCAAAATAAACGCCGAAAGTTGATTGTAAGAGAAAGCTGCCATTAAAGATACCGGGCCGAACAGAACGAACCCGGGTATCTTGCTTTTTATTTTTACCACAAGGTTATTTCGATTCCTGTGTTATAAAATCCCCGGTTGCTTCAATGTATTTACTGTATTTCTGATTGATTTCTGGAGATTGCTTTACGCCATCAATCCAAAGTACATTGTCTTGAACTGCAACAGAAAAAGAATCATTCTTTATGAGATGGTCAGCTTCCAGTACATCAATAAATTTTTTCACCTCATTTTGAACATTTTGATTCCCGGCAGGCGATTGTAACGTCCAAAGATTTTTATTAAGTTTTGCATCTTCCATTGCGGAAGTCTTATCAAGTAAAATCAGATTTTCCATCTTTGAACGCCTGTTATTCTCAATTTTATCATGATGTAAACTTGCAAGAGTAGGGGCAATAACAAGCGAAATAATACTCATTAGTTTGATCAAAATATTCATACTTGGCCCTGAAGTGTCTTTAAAGGGATCGCCAACGGTATCGCCTGTTACAGATGCTTTGTGTGGTTCAGAACCTTTGTAGTGTGTTACATTATTAATAACCGCTCCTTTCTCAAAAGACTTTTTTGCATTGTCCCATGCGCCACCTGCATTATTTTGAAAAATACCCATCAACACGCCGCTCACCGTGGCTCCAGCCAAAAATCCTCCAAGTACCTCCGGCCCAAAAATAAAGCCGATCAATAATGGAGCAACAAAAGCAATAGCCCCTGGCAGCATCATTTTTTTGATGGAGGCATCTGTTGAGATCGCTACACATTTTTCATATTCCGGTTTGCCGGTTCCTTCCATAATGCCTGGTATGGTTCTAAATTGCCTGCGTACTTCTTCCACCATCGCCATCGCTGCTTCTCCTACCGCACGTATAGCAAGTGAAGAAAAAATAAAAGGGATCATAGCTCCTACAAACAAGCCCGCTAAAACATCGGCACGATAAATATCAATGCCATCTATTTTCGCAATTCCTACGAAGGCTGCAAACAAAGCGAGAGAAGTTAAAGCTGCCGAAGCAATCGCAAATCCTTTACCGGTAGCAGCAGTAGTATTTCCTACCGCATCAAGAATATCTGTTTTTTCCCTGACTTCTTTTGGCAATTCACACATTTCTGCAATGCCACCCGCATTATCAGCAATTGGTCCAAACGCATCAATAGCTAGCTGCATAGCGGTAGTTGCCATCATACCTGCGGCGGCAATAGCGACGCCATATAAACCGGCGCAGAAGTAAGACATATAAATTCCTGATGCCAGAACTAAAATAGGCAACATGGTACTTTCCATTCCAACTGCCAATCCGCCAATGATATTGGTAGCATGTCCTGTAGAGGATTGCCGCACGATTGACATTACCGGACGCTTTCCCATGGCGGTGAAAAATTCGGTTATGAAGCTGATTAAAGTACCTACAACCAGTCCCACGATGATGGCTCCGTACACTCCATATTTTGTAAAATGGTAATTTCTTAAAATCATGTCAGTATCGGGCATCACCCACATTACCAAAAAGTAGGAGGCAATAGCAGTAAGAATTATAGCACCCCAATTACCCATGTTCAATGCTTTTTGTACAACCGCTACATGTAGCCCTGCGTTATCAGAGATCTTAACAAATAAGGTACCTACTATTGAAAAAATAATACCGATGGATGCGATAAGCATTGGCAATAAAATGGGAGCCATTCCACCAAAGGCATCAATAGAAATCGTTTCTCTTCCCAAAACCATAGTTGCTAAAACAGTAGCCACATATGAACCAAAAAGGTCAGCGCCCATACCTGCTACATCACCCACATTATCGCCTACATTGTCTGCAATGGTCGCCGGATTCCTAGGGTCATCTTCCGGTATTCCTGCCTCCACTTTTCCTACCAGGTCAGCACCTACGTCAGCAGCTTTAGTATAAATACCACCTCCCACACGGGCAAATAATGCAATACTTTCTGCGCCAAGGCTAAATCCGGTAAGTACTTCTATTGCTTTTTCAAGAGCCAGTTTATATTCTTCACTGCCGTTTGGAATGCCAGATACAAAACTTAAATAAAGTATGATAAATAAACCTCCAAGGCCTAAAACTGCCAATCCTGCTACGCCTAGCCCCATCACACTTCCACCCGTAAAAGAAACCTGTAATGCTTTTGATAGGCTTGTGCGCGCCGCCTGCGCCGTGCGTACATTCGCTTTTGTGGCTACTTTCATCCCTATGAAACCTGCAAGGGCACTGCAAAAGGCCCCGGCTATAAATGCGAATGCAATACTCCAATGATTATTGGCGCTACTGTATCCCATAATACCCAGCAGCAAAGCGACGATCACTACAAAGTAAGACAGAATTTTATACTCTGCTTTTAAAAACGCCATAGCACCATCAGCAATGTAGGTGCTGATCTCTTTCATTTTTTCATTACCGGCATCCTGTTTTCCTACCCATGCAAATTTTATAAATGTATATAGCAAGCCCACTATACCCATTGCCGGAATTACGTAAATCAAATTAGTCATATCAGTTATTACTTATTTTTTAGGGTGGCAAAAATAGGGTAAAATGGTTTAATTAGCTAATTCACTAATTCTACAATTGTAGATCAATTGAGGTATTTCTCAAAAAAATATTCGCTGCTTAAAACTTCTATTTTTGAAAAGTAAAAATCGTTGACGTCTTCTGTAATAATGCACTCGCATTTATTATCAATGGCAGAATAATATTCTAGCCCATCTTCAAAATCATTGATGGCCGGGTTTTGAAGCGTTTGTTCAACTACCCGCTTACCTGTGTCAGCTATCCTGATATGCCTGCAAAGAACATCAACTTTCTTTTTTGCGACCACACTTTTGTATTTTTTTTCTGCAAAATAAAAAGCGATAGCAAGACAAACAGGGGAGGTATATAAAGTATAGCCCGGCTTATCGGCAAGGCTTACAATACGGGATGTAAATGTGAAGAAAGGATATTCCTTATTTAACACAGAAACCAACACGTTGGCATCAAGAAATATTCTCATTTTTTTGATTTAAAAAATTCTTCTTTGGCATTTTTACGTGATCTGTTGCCTTTGGTTTGGTATTCTGCTTCGCCCTCTGCAACTTCAAAAACCCAATCTGAAATAGGAAAATCTTCGAAGGAATGATAATTGGTAGAAGTAACTTTTTTCAATAAAAATTCTGTAAGCCTCGAAAGGCTGGTATTGTTGTCTGCAGCAAATTTTTTCGCTTTTTTGATGACGGATTCATCAAAACTTAAAGTGATCTTATTGTCCATAGCTTTTTATTTAATTACAAATTTAATCATTTTATACTACAAACAAAATTTATTTATACGTATAATTATTTTTGTGAAATTTCTTTAAAAGCTGCTCCTAAAAAATGAATAATGTCCCCGGCAATAAGGGCTTCTTTTGAATTTTTCTCTGCTGCTATATTTCCGGCTAACCCATGAATATAAACTCCCAATATGCAGGCATTTATTGGCGAATATCTTTGCGCGAGTAACCCTGTGATAATTCCTGTAAGTACGTCGCCCGCTCCGGCAGTGGCCATTCCTGAATTACCTGTGCTATTAAAATATCCCTTTCCCCCAGGAGTAGCAATGAAGGTATAATGTCCTTTTAAAACAATATAGATATTCAATTCTTTTGCCTTTGCAGAGGCAAGTTTAATTCTATCAAAATCAGAATCAGATTTCCCAAACAATCTCTCAAATTCTTTGGGATGTGGAGTGAAAATGCTTCCGGCAGGTATCGTTTTATACAACGATTTATTTTCGCTCAAAACATTGAGTGCATCGGCATCAATTACGACCGGTTTTTTAAAGTTCGAGAATAGATTTTGTAATAATTCTTTATGTGATAAATGGTTTCCTATTCCGGGACCAATACCGACAACATCATAGCTTTTAAAATCATTTGCTTCCTCTAAAAATTTATTTCCAAAGGTTTTACACATGGCTTCCGGTACAGAAGTTTGTAAAACCTCATATCCAACGGAGGGAATATAGCAGGTTAATTTACCTACGCCGCTTCTTAAACAGGCTTTAGCGCTTAAAATAGAGGCGCCCATCATTCCATAACTTCCTGCTAACAGGCATGCGTATCCGTAATCTCCTTTATTGGAAAACGGGCTCCTTTGTATGTAAATATTCCGGATAATATTTCTATCCGTGAATACGTAGTCAGATTCTTCTTTGTCTTCAAACTCTTTCGATAACCGGATATCAGTCAGAAAAACTTCCCCAATAAAATATTCATTTTCGGGAAGTAAAAAAGCTAATTTTTGATTTTGAAAAGAGACTGTATTATTTGCTTTAATAATTGAATTACCCTTTGAGGATTTGTCTGCAAATAATCCACTCGGAATGTCAATTGAGATAATTTTGGCCGCATATTTATTGATGTAATTTATCAATGAAGAGAATATATCAGATGGCTTTTTATTCAACCCTGTTCCAAACAAAGCATCAATAATAATATCGTCGTTTATTGGCGGAAATGAATTTTCTGATTCCAAAAAATAAATATCATTTGAAATTGCAGTCAGTCTCTTAAGGTTTTTTTCAAAATCATCAGAACCTGTTTTATCACCCGCTATATAGACTGAAACTTTGTAAAGATTTTCAATCAATAATCTGGCAATAGCCAGCCCATCTCCACCATTATTTCCCCGTCCGCAAAAAATTTTAAAAGAAAAGCTCTTGTTGAAATGTTCTGTGATCCACGCCGCAGAAGCCTTAGCCGCTCTCTCCATTAGGTTGATGGAAGATACTGGCTCATTTTGAATGGTAAATGCATCCCATTCTTTTATTTGTGAAACAGAAAATATTTTCACGGTAAAATTTTATGTGAAGATACAAAGATGATAGCGGTAGATTGATGCACTGCAAATTATACCAACCATTCCCATAACTTTTGAGAGTTTAAAGGTACCTTCTCAAAATGGATAACCCTTAATCGGATAGAGGCAGGAAAAGTGATGAAATTTATTTGGAGAGGTATCTTTCTTTAATAATATTTATATGATGAGTCATATGGCCAGCGATAGTATAACCTAACGCAAGAACGGTCATACTATAATCACTTGCTTTGCCTGAAGTGTTTAGGTTTTCTTCCGTAAAAGAATTAAAAAGTAATTCAGTAGATTTTCTAAGAGCCAGAAACTCTTCGATCAATTCTTCCCAGGGTCTGTTATCAGCATTTGAATTTTTAGCATAATTATTCTCGTCAAATGAAGGGAGTGCGATATTATCCTTTCTGGCAAATGTCAATGCCCTGTATGAAAAGATTCTTTCCGCATCCATTACATGTTGCAGTATTTCTTTTATGCTCCACTTTTCTTCGGCATATCTGTACAAAGATTCGTCTTCAGTGATTAAATTAAAGAATATCTCTGCTTCCACTTCCTGATCTCTTAGTGCCTGATGAATATCGTCTTCCTCTACTAATTTAATATAGTTATTAAAATAAGCAGGATAGGTTGTAGGTGAGGGTCTCATTATCCGTTGAATAATTAAGGTGTAAAAATAATTTCTTTAGCTATCATTTTTGTTAATGATTATACAATATAAGTATTTTTTCAAAAAAAATCCGACCTTAAAAAGGCCGGATCTTAAAAATTATTGAGGCTACGCTCTTCTTTTTCGTTGTACTTTACTTTTTGGAAGTATTTCTTTTTCAATATTTCTTTCTCCCTTTATAGTAGCAGCAAGTTTCACTGCGTTATAAGCATTTATTTCTCCTCCGGTCTTAGAAATATCAGATAGATTCACCATTTCATCAGTTCCCGGTAATTTCACTTTTTCTTTTATAGGAGATACAGACTTTTCAATAACATATTTAATTTGTTCTGCACTGAGGTCTGGGAAATATTCAAGTATCAAAGCGCCCAAACCGGCTACTACAGGAGCTGCCATACTTGTTCCGGAAGCATTTCCATATTTATTACCACCTGGTAAAGTAGAATAAATGTTTACACCTGGAGCAAACACATCCACTTCTTTTTTACCATAATTACTAAAGCTGGCAGTGAAGCCGCCATTGGTAGCATCGCCGCTGGCGCCTACTGTAATCATGTTCTTCGCTCTGCCACTGTTGTCTATAAAAACCGGGTTCGGAAAATTAAACGTCGAATCATTATTTAAGTGATCGTTACCTGCAGCATGAATTAAAAGTACGTCTTTGCTCTGTGCATATTTTACTGCATCGTCCACCCAGCTTTTTTCAGGTGAGAACGCCTTCCCAAAACTCATACTTATAATTTGCGCACCATTGTCAACGGCATAGCGGATAGCATTGGCAATATCTTTATCGTGTTCATCTCCATCAGGTACTGCGCGCACCATCATGATCCTTACATTATCAGCAATACCATTGATACCTTTTCCATTATTCCTTACTGCCGCAATGATTCCGGAGCAATGAGTGCCATGCATTGGAGAGCCGGTCATTATATCATTATTACCATAAAAGCGATCGTTAATATCATTATAGTTGTCTTTTACAATCTCATTTCTATAATCCTCAGGAGGGGTTGATGCAGCCTCTCCCTTTAATATCTGTCCCCGAAAATATCCCAAAACATCCTGATTACTGATGTCGTCATTCTTATTAGCTGAGGCCATACTCAAATAAATTGAAGTAGCTACCTGCGCATCAGGCAAAGTTGGCGTATAGCCCTTAAGATCCGCAGCGTTGAATTCAGTTTTTCCTAAATCTTTAGCAATTATTGAATCCCCTCTTTCCAATACAGGCAACATTCTTTTATACATGAAAATTTCGTTAGGATCGGTATTGCTCATCTACGTAGCCGTTATGGTCGTCATCAATGCCATTCCCGGGAATTTCACCAGGATTGGTCCAGAGAATTGATTTCAGGTCCTCGTGCAAAGTATCAATTCCGCTATCAATGACCGCTACAATTACTGTCTTACTTTTTCTTCCCTTTAGAAAGTCATAAGCCTTATTGAGACTGATTCCGTAATAACCGGTCTCACCTCTGTCGAGCAGATGCCAATTGTGAGGAGCTACTTTGTTTTCAGGTGTAATCCTTATCTCGGGCGCCATTTGAGCGATCGTCGCGAAAGGAACCAATACTGCGAATAAAATTCCTGAAATAAAATGTTTACTTACTCTTATCATTTTTTTATTTGAGATTATTGTAAACGCAAATATTTATAATTATCAGAAGATAATACGTTCCATCTAACATAATTATAGAATTTTTATGTTATTGTTTTATTATTTCATGAAATGGCGTTCTGTGTAGTTTTTGATAGTTTTTTTGAAATAGCCGGGTTGTATTCGGAAATGGCAATTTTCAAATGATGCTACCTTGTATAAACAAAAAACCAGGAAAGTTTTTAAAATGTAAATTTTATTCCCTGTGCTAATGGAAGTTTGTCGGAATAATTAATAGTATTTGTTTGACGGCGCATATACACTTTCCATGCATCACTTCCACTTTCCCTGCCGCCACCCGTTTCTTTTTCACCACCAAACGCCCCACCTATTTCAGCGCCGGAAGTGCCTATATTCACGTTTGCAATGCCGCAATCACTACCTGCATAAGAAAGAAAGGTTTCTGCTTCACGAAGGTTGTTTGTAAAAATGGCGCTCGATAATCCTTGTGGTACACCATTATGAAGTGCGATCGCTTCATCCAGAGTGCTGTATTTTATCAAATACAAGATAGGCGCAAAAGTTTCGCGCTGAACTATTTCCATATCATTGGTTACCTCGGCAATGCATGGCTTTACATAACATCCGCTTTCAAATCCTTTACCTGTGAGGGTCCCACCTGCTACGGCAAATTTTCCTCCTTGTTTTTTAATTTGTTCAATAGCGCTCAGGTAATTATTAAC